>Ga0137308_100021_pt1 | contig 233497 bp, 195 predicted proteins | sample Inofrocosms_June_FD_97181 | JGI IMG/M metagenome (GOLD analysis project Ga0137308, IMG submission 97181) | Mouse cecal microbial communities from Vienna, Austria - N-Acetylneuraminic and N-Acetylglucosamine D2O microcosms_June | ecosystem: Host-associated > Mammals > Digestive system > Large... | reverse complement strand
GTATTAGTCGGGATTTCTCCCGGTTATCCCCCTGCGGGGGGCAGGTCGCATACGTGTTACTCACCCGTGCGCCGGTCGCCGGCAGGCGAAGCAAGCTTCGCCCCCGCTGCCCCTCGACTTGCATGTGTTAAGCCTGTCGCTAGCGTTCATCCTGAGCCAGGATCAAACTCTTCGTTGTTGTATCTCGTTATCTCTTTTTCAAAATCTAACAAGACAATAATTTATTATTGCCTTTCACAGGTACAGCGCCGAACCGTTTGCCCGCTCCCGGATCATCGTTGCTCGAATTGACAGAGACGGATAATTAAATTTACCGTTACTCTTGTACTACTTTCGTATCTGTTGTCATACTTGTCAATGTTCTCTGCGCTCCCGCACCAGTGGCGGAACAGCTCGGCAAAGTTACGGCGAAAAAACCAAGAACCCAAAACTTTGTTCAAACTTTTAACATTCTTTTGCTTCTGCGCCGCCCCTCGCTCGGGGCTGCCCGGGCTTGCTTCCCGAAAGCGAGTGCAAAGTTACGCCCTTATTCCGAACCCGCCAAATTTTTTGGCAAGAAAATATGCCATAAAACACATTTTTAACATTCGTTTACAAATCGCACACCGCACGAAAAGTCCTCCTCAGGCACCCAACACACTGATATCACGCAACATAAACCACAAAACCCGCCAACCCCGCCAAAACGCCGCCCCCGCGGCAAAAAACACCGCGCACCCATCGCCCCCCCCAAAAAAAAAAACCCCCCCCCTTCAAAAAACCCCCCGCCGCCCCGAACCCCCCCCCCCCCCCCTTTAACCCCCCGTAACAAATCCCCCGCCCCGACCAACCCGCCTCCTCAAACTCCCGATAAGAAAATCCGAACGCCCTTATTATATAATTAATGTACGTGTGTAAAGGCGCTTTTTAAAATGGCTAATTGGTAGAATTACGGATTTATACTATCTTTGCGGAGTGAAAGAAACTGCCTGTCGGTGTTTTTTTCGCCCCCATGACACTTAAAAAGCAAAATGGACTACAGCATCTTCGATTTATTTGGCCTGCTCGGTGCCGTCGGACTATTTATGTACGGCATGAAAGTAATGAGCGAGGGACTTCAAAAAGCTGCCGGCGACCGCCTGCGCAATATTTTGTCGGCTATGACCCGCAACCGGTTCACCGGACTCCTCACCGGATTTGTAATCACAGCCCTTATCCAGAGCTCCTCGGCCTCGACGGTGATGGTGGTAAGCTTTGTGAATGCCGGCCTGATGAGCCTCGGACAATCGATGGCCGTGATTATGGGAGCGAATGTGGGAACGACCTTCACCGCATGGATAATCGCCCTGTTCGGCTTCAAGGTGAATATTTCGGCATTCGTGCTTCCCCTTATCGGCATCGCTGTCGTACTTCTGTTTATGAATAAAAGCAAGACGAAGTCTATCGGAGAATTTCTGATAGGCTTCTCTTTCTTATTTATGGGTCTTGATATGATCAGCACCCATGTGCCCGACCTGCAGAGCAACCCCGAGATGTTCGCCGTGCTTAAGGAATACGCTTCGCTGGGCCTTCCGTCGATTCTCATTTTCTGCCTTGTGGGTCTTTTGGTGACCGCCGTGATACAGTCGTCGGCAGCCACATTCGCCATCACGCTTATAATGTGCAGCAAGGGTTGGATAACGTTCGACCTCGCCTGCGCCCTCGTGTTAGGCAGCAACATCGGCACAACCATCACCCCGATACTCGCTTCGATGAGCGGCAACGTCGCCGCCAAGCGTGCCTCGATGGGGCATTTGCTGTTCAACCTTCTGGGCACGGTGTGGTGTCTGTGCGTGTTCGTGCCTTTCGCGAATATGAACGCGTGGCTCACCGAATCCATAGGACAGGGCGACCCAAATGCGCTATACCACTATGTGACAGGGCTCGAGGCCACAAGCCCAGAGATATACAACCACCTGTTCGACAACTCTCTGCCCCAGGGCCACGAAGCTCTAAGCAATATTGCGGCCATGCAGATGAGCGTGTCGTTCGGCCTGTCGATATTCCACACCACTTTCAACCTTGTCAACGTGGTGATTATGATATGGCTCACCAATGTGTACGTAAAAATCGTGGAATGGGTGGTGCCGTCCAAACGCCGCGACGACGAGGAGTTCACCCTCAAATTCATATCGCGAGGCCTGCTCAACGCTTCCGAGCTGAACATAGCCCAGGCTGAAAAAGAGATGGCCGTATACGCCGAACGCGTTGGCCGCATGATAAACATGGCTCAGACGCTTATCCATACCAAGGAAAAGAGCGACGATTTCAACAAGCTCTATTCGCGCCTCGAGAAATACGAGGACATATCGGACCGCATGGAACTGGAGATAGCCCACTACCTCAACCGCTGCGCCGAAGGCCGGCTCTCGAACGAGGGCAAGCTCCGCATCGCCGCCATGCTCAATATCATAAGCGAGATAGAGAGCATTGCCGACAGCTGCATGGGCATAGGCAAGATTCTGAGCCGCAAGATACAGTCGGGCGTGGACTTCAACGATGAGATATACTCCAATATCGACACGATGTACATATACGTGAAGTCGGCAATGGAGATGATGGTGGCCCAGCTCCACGACGTGGAAAACGTAAGCGGCAAGTCGCTGATAGATTCCTACAACAAGGAACGCGAAATCAACAACTACCGCAACAGCCTCCGGAGCGCCAACGTAGGCAACATCAACGCCAAGCACTACGAATACCAGGCGGGCATTTACTACATGGATATAATCGGCGACCTCGAAAAGACCGGCGACTATATAATAAACGTAGTAGACACTCTCCGCGACAATTTCAAAAAAGCGACGAATTAAGCTCACGGCACCCTGTAGGCCACAAATGAGGCCTGAAATAAGAATATTCTAAAACAATAAAAATACAAAATTGTTACTGATAGCGCAAAATCGGCGCAGAATAGCTTAATTTGCATAAAAATTCTGAACGACGATGCCTTCCACACCCGCACTGGGCCATATATTAATAGTAGATGACGACGCAAATATAGCAGAGCTGCTGCAGATAAATCTGCGCAGCGAAGGCTATACCGTAGATACTGCGCCCATAGCGGAAAAGGTGGATTTTGACTCGCTCGACAGCACCCAGCTCATAATTGTCGACGCCATGCACCAGCCGTACAGCGGCATGGATCTGATTTTCGATCTCAAAGACAACCCGTCGACAGAGCATATAGGGGTGATTCTATATTCAAGCTTCAAGAGCGAGCGCATGGTTATCGATGCTCTCGATGCCGGTGCCGACGACTACATCGTGAAGCCTTTCTCGCTACGCGAACTCGTTGCGAGGGTGAAATCGGTGATGCGCCGCCACAAGGCGCCCTCCGCTGCCCCGGGCAGAACCATCAATTTCGACAATATGGAGGTGGACCTTGCCACACAGACCGTGCGGCTCGAGGGCACACCAGTATCGCTGTCAAAAACCGAATTTGCCATACTCAGCATACTGCTTAAAAATGTCAATTCCTACGTGTCGCGCATCGAGATACACAAAAAGGTATGGAACGATGAGAGCGCAGGAGCCAACGAGCGCATTGTCGACACCAACATTTCGCGCCTCCGCAAAAAATTAGGCTACATAGGCGAACGCATAGTCAACCGTTCCGGCCACGGGTATATGATTAGTTAGGCGGGCAGGTTGCTAAGTGGAAAGGTAATTAGGTGGGTAGGTGCGTGAGTTTTCAAGTGGGGCAGGCCATTTGGAGGGCTTTCCCGAGGCGCGGATTTGGAGATATGGGAGTTTTAGAGTAATTTTGCGTCAATATTTTATTAACCAAGCATCAAAGTTTTGGATATCGACCCTCTGCCGGCCATAGCGCCGCTCGCCTCTACATACAATTTACTTCTTGATGTGGCTATGGCCACCCCTTATTTCGGCGCAGGCCAGACCGTGGCGCTGTGTATCGCCGTGCTGTGTCTTTTCGCCTCCGGCTTTGTAAGCGGTAGCGAAATGGCGTTTTTCTCCCTTACGGAGCAGCAGTGCGAAGAACTCGACTCAACCCCGTGCGGCAGCAAGATACGCCGCCTGCTATCCGACCCTCAGCGCCTTTTGGCCACCATTCTGATAGCGAACAATCTCGTAAACGTAACTATCGTAGTGCTGTGCAACTTCGCTCTCGGCCCGGTCTTTTCGGGTATGAGCGCGGTGCTCAGCTTTATATTGCAGACGGTTATACTTACATTCCTGATTCTTCTCTTCGGCGAGATTCTGCCCAAGCTGTATGCCAATAACTACCCGTTGACATGGGCCAAGTTTGCCGTGGCGGGTATCATGTTCGCCTACCGCGCCACAGGCCCGATGGCAAAGGTGCTTATGAAATCCGGCACCCTCGTGAACAGAGTCGTAACCAAGCAGACCAACGACATAAGCGCGTCCGAGCTGTCGCGCGCCCTCGAAATAACCGAAGGCAGCAGCGACGACAGAGAAATGCTTGAGGGCATTCTGAAATTCGGCGACACCACGGCGTCGGAGATAATGACTCCGAGAGTGGATATCACCGACCTCGACATGGATATGAGCTTCGACGAGGTAATGGCCGTGGTGCTCGAGAGCGGATATTCCCGCCTGCCGGTATACGAAGGCAACCAAGACACCATAAAGGGCATACTGTACTCTCGCGACCTTCTCCCCTACATAGGCCGGCCGGCTCCCGAAGGCTTCCGCTGGCAGTCGCTGCTGCGCAAGGCATATTTCGTGCACGAGTCGCGAATGATCGACGACCTGCTCGAAGACTTCCGCAAGCTGAAGCTGCATATGGCAGTGGTAGTCGACGAATTTGGCGGCACACAGGGCCTGGTCACCCTCGAGGACGTGCTTGAAGAGATAGTAGGCGATATCGACGACGAATACGACGAACCCGACAACACCTACAAGCGCCTCCGCGACGGAGCTTTCGTATTCGAAGGCAAGACACCGCTGACGGATTTCTTCCGCATCACCGAGCTTGACCCTGCCGACTACGACAAAGTGACGGAAGATGCCGAAACACTTGCCGGAATGCTTTTAGCCATAAAAGGCGACTTTCCCAAAGAAAAAGAGCCTTTGGTATACGGCAGGTGCCGCTTCCTCGTACTCGACATTTCGGAGCACCGCATAGCCGAAGTGCGCGTCAAGGTTATGCAGGAAGAACAAACCGACAAGCAATGAGGCTCTGCCCCGCGCTATTAGCGGTATGTATGGTGGCCGGCTGCTCCCGCCCGGAATCATACACTCCCCTTCCCACAGCCTATCCGCGCATAAACACATACGCCGACTCTATGGCAAGCGCCGCACTCACGGGGCTATGCTTCGACATAAACGCCGAGGCCGACACAAGCAGGCCGCGCCACGACTGGCTCAACATAGCCTATCCGCGCTACGGGGCGACTATCTATGTGACCGTGCGGCAGATAAGCTCGCCCGACAGCCTCGCCGCAGCCATAGACGCCCGCATAGAGCGCATGGCCCTCAACCTCGGCGAGCGCAAAGCCGAAATGACAGAATTTGACAACGTGCACGGATTCAGATGCCGCCTTCTTGTCTGTCCCGACGGTGGCCCCGTGCCAGTCCAGTTTCTGGCATTTGACCGCAAAGGCTCCCTGCTGAGCGGCACAGCCGTGCTTCACGGAAGCAGCGAACCGGCCGACTCGGTATTTCCAATAGTGGAATCATTGGGAAAAGACGCCGCAGCAATACTCAACAGCCTCCGATGAACATAAAAAAACTATCATACGACACCCTAAGCGTGTATCTCGCCGCGATACAGGACATCGATCGATCGCGCCGCGAGCGCGAGCGCAAAACCGTGGCCGCCCTCGCCCGCCACGCTCTAAGCGACTGCGGCGAGCTGTGCCACCTGCCGTCGGGGGCGCCCTATGTAAGCAACGTGGAGGCAAGCATATCCATAAGCCACTCCCGGCAGACCGCGGCCTTAGCCGTAGGGCTGCCCGGGCAATCGATAGGCGTCGACATAGAAAGTCCGCGCGAACAACTCTTGAACGTGGCCGCCCGCGTGCTGTCGGAGCGCGAACTCGCCATTTACGGCTCGGATTTACACGGATTGCTGGCAGCATGGACCCTCAAGGAGGCCACGTACAAAGCCGCCGGCGTACCGGGCCTTGACTTCCGGCGCGACATCCTGCTTCCCGACGCGCCCGATGCCGGAGCCTCGGTATGCGCCGACGGGCGCATCTTCAAAATCGCCACCTGCACCGAAATAGACGGAGAATGGCTTTCTTTGGTATATCTGCCGGTTTAAAATGTTAAATATTTTTCAGGGGTGGGGCTTTTTATTAATTTTGCAATGCAGATTAATAATAAGTTTAAACCACCCTTAAATCTCTATGCCCCGAAAACTGCTGCTATTACTCCTAAGCGGGTTCATACTCGCCCAACACGCCCGCGCACAGTACGGAGCAGAATACCACCTAACCTCTGAAATAAACTCGCTCCTCAGCGAACTTGACTCCATACTTACCCAAAGTTCCGCCATAAACGCAGCCAAGGAAGAAAGAATAAGCATAAAACGCGACACATATCAGAAGGCCAAGGACATCGAACGCCGCTACTGGATAGCCGCTGAGCTATACGACGAATACAGCGCTTTCGACTCCGATTCCGCGATGGCATACGCCGAACGCGCCCGCGAACTGGCCGCCCGAATGAACCGGCGAGAGCTTGTCGACGACATGAACCTCAACCGGGCATACATATTCTCTGCCACCGGCATGCTCGACGAAGCCCATCAATGCCTCAAGAACATAGACGAAACAGAATTGTCGACCGACATGCTCTGGAAATACTGCGACCGCCTGCTATTTCTCGACACCCACCGCAACCAGTACAAGTATATGGGCGAAGCCGAGCTTGACGGCGCCTATCCGCCCGTTATCGACAGCCTGCTCCAGACTACCATAGCACAAATCACCCCCGACAGCCAGCATTACTGCTGGCTCGTGGGCTGGGGACATCTCAAGGACGAAACCGAGGCCACCACGGTGATACCCCTCATAAAGCCCGTGGTAGACGCTTCGGCAATGACAAGCCGCGACGACGCCATGAACGCGTGGGTGCTCAGCAAGCTCTACGAATATATGGGCGACTACACCAACAAGCTGAAATACCTTATAAAATCGGCAATAGCCGACGTAAAGGCAAGCAACAAGGAAATAGCCTCCATCGAAGAAGTGGCCGACATACTCTTCAACCTCGGCGACCTCGAGCGCAGCAGCACCTATGTGAACTACAGCATAGCCTGCGCCAACGAGTACAAAAGCCGCGTAAGGCTCGGACGCCTCGCCATGCTGCAGGAACGCACCCTGAGCGCAATCCACGAAAGGAGCGTAAGGCAGGACTCAAAAAACCGGCGCTACCTCTACGGGCTGATAGCCATACTGATAATCCTCGTATTCGCGCTCGTGTTCATAATAATGCAGATGAGGCAGCTGCGCCGCTCGCGCGCCAACATCGGCAGAATGAACAAGGAGCTTCAGGACCACATCGAAGAGCTACAGCAGACCCGCGAGGAGTTGCGGCAGGCCAACAGCAGGCTGTCGGATATGTACGACGACGCACGGCGCAGCGCCTCGGAACTCTCCGAGGTCAACGACTCCAACGAGCAGTACATAGCCAGTATATTCAACATATGTTCCGACTATATAAGCAAGCTCGACGAATTCAGAAAGAACATATACCGCATGATAGTGGCCCGCCGCTACGACGAGATTCGCGAACTCACCAAGTCGCAGGAGCTGTCGCACGGCGAGCTGAAGGAGCTGTACTCCAATTTCGACAAAATCTTCCTCAGCATATACCCGAACTTCGTGGAGGATTTCAACCAGCTGCTCCGGCCCGAAGAACGCATAGTGCTCCGCAACGACGACAAGCTCACCACCGAGCTTCGCATATACGCCCTTGTGCGCCTCGGACTTAACGACAGTGTGAAAATAGCGCGCTTCCTCCACTGCTCCGTGCAGACGGTATACAACACCCGGCAGCGCACCCGCAACAAGGCCATAATACCGCGCGACAGCTTTGCCGATGCCGTAAAACGACTGGGAAAGCCGTCTTTTTGACGAATAACAGCCTCCCGCAACCCCGCCGCCACCTTACCGAAACGACACACATAGTAAATATTTATACATTAATAACCAAACTATTAACCATCATCATAAACTTACCAAAACACCTTACCGCCTCCGCGAGGCACAAAACCTATAGCATAACTTTGCATCAGGAAATTTTAATATCATAACCTTAAAATCACACCAATGGAAAAAGCAAGAATCCGAGTAAAATCCCTGGCGGTTTTACTGGCTATGCTCTTGATAGGCACTTCGAGCGCCTTGGCGAGCATGATAGCCACCGGTACCGTTTCCGACTCCGCCGGAGAACCACTTATCGGCGTATCGGTAGTAGAAAAAGGAGCGCAGAACGGTGTAACCACCGACATTGACGGCAACTTCCGCATCAGTGTTGCCGACGGCGCCACTCTCATTTTCTCATATATAGGATACGAACCTGCCGAACTGCCCGCTGCCAGCGGCATGGCGGTAACGCTCAAGGAAAGCACCACCATGCTCGACGAGGTTGTTGCCGTAGGCTACGGCACACAGAAAAAGAGCGTCGTCACAGCATCGATTGCCAAAGTAAGCAGCGACGACCTCGCCGCCACCGCCCCCGTGCGTATGGACAACGCCCTGAAAGGCCTTGCCTCGGGTGTAACCGTCACCTCCTCCTCCGGCCAGCCCGGCGCGGCAGCAAGGGTACGCATACGCGGCATCGGCACTATCAATAACTCCGACCCTCTCTACATCGTCGACGGCATGCCTATCGAAGGCGGTCTGGACTACCTCAACCCCAACGACATCGCCTCGATCGAAGTACTTAAGGACGCCGCGTCCGGCGCCGTATACGGTGCCCGTGCGGCAAACGGCGTTGTACTCGTCACCACCAAGCAAGGCAAGGAAGGCCCCACACGCATATCGTATGACTTCAGCTACGGCTGGCAGAGCGTGGCCAAGAAGCGCAACGTTCTCAACGCCATGGAATATGCCATGATGATGAACGAAGGCGCCGTCAACTCTGGCGTTGCTCCGAGCTTCGCCGACCCCGCATCCTACGGCACAGGCACAGACTGGCAGGAAGAGGTGTTCAACAACAACGCACCCGTGATGAACCACCAGATAGCCGTCAGCGGCGCTTCCGAAAGAGTCAACTACATGCTGTCGCTCGGCTACTACACCCAGGACGGCATCGTGGGCGGCAACTTCGACCGCTCGAACTACGAACGCCTCACCATGCGCAGCAACCTCGGCATCACGGCATTCGACGCCTCCAAGGACCGCACATGGCTCAACAAGCTCACCTTCACCACCAACATCGCATATACCCGCATCAAGAACAAAGACATCGAAGCCAACTCCACATGGGGCTCGCCCCTCGGCTCGGCACTGTCGATGTCGCCCATACTCACCCCCTACCTCGAAAAAGGTAGCGCAGAGGAAGCGGCACAGCTCGCCCACCTCAGCGGACAGGAATCCTACGTGCCCATGTACGGCCCGGACGGCCGCCTCGTGATGGTGCCCACAGCATTCGGCAACTATCAGGAAATGAGCAACCCGATAGCCAACCTCTCGCTGCCCGGACAGAAGAACTGGAGCCATAAGTTCGTAGGCAACTTCGTGGCCGAACTCCAGATATGGGACAATATCCGCTACCGCATAAGCTACGGCGCCGACCTCGCATTCTGGGGATACGACGGCTATACGCCCAAATACTACCTTCGCGACGGACAGGGCCAGACATTCTCGTCGGCTTACTCCGGCCGCAGCAACGGCCTTGTATGGCAGATCGAAAATGTGATTATGTACAACAAGACCATCGACCGCCACTCCTTCGACATAGTGCTCGGCCAGTCGGCCAAGCAGACCAGCGGCAGCTACCTCAACGGCTCGCGCAACAATCTGGTAAGCTATGACCGCCCGTGGATCGACGCCGCAACCGGCCTCCCCTCCACCGGCGACCAGACCGCCAGCGGTGCCCCCAACGTGATGTCGAAACTGGCATCGTACTTCGGCCGTGCAAGCTACAACTTCGACGAACGCTACATGGTTCAGGCCACAGTGCGCCGCGACGGTTCGAGCCGATTCGGCAGCAACAACCACTGGGCGGTGTTCCCCTCGGTATCGGTAGGCTGGAACATTATGAACGAAGCCTTCCTCGAAGCCCAGCGTCCATGGCTGAACAACTTCAAGCTCCGCGCATCGTGGGGTAAGAACGGTAACGAGAACATCGGCAACTTCAACTACATAGCCCTCGCCGCCAGCGGCAACAACTACATCTTCGGCAAAGACGGCCAGATAGTGAACGGCACCAAGCCCACACAGCTCGCCAACCCCGACCTCCGCTGGGAGGAATCCAAGCAGACCGACATCGGTATTGACCTCGGCTTCCTCAGCAACAAGTTCACCTTCTCGCTCGACTACTTCATCAAAGACACCGAAGGCATGCTTATGACAATGTCCCTGCCCCAGTACGTGGGCGAAGCCATACCTATGGGCAACGTGGGCAGCATGCGCAACAGCGGTGTGGAAATGGACTTCAACTACCGCCAGAATTTCGGCGATTTCTCGCTCCGCTTCAACGCCAACGTTTCCTATCTCCGCAACAAGCTCATAGCCTACGGCAACGAGCAAGGCTGGGCAAACTGCGACTCCTTCCAGGGCACCGGCACCATCACCCGCGCCGAGAACGGACTCCCCTTCCCCTTCTTCTACGGATATAAGACCGACGGCGTGCTGCAGAACCAGGCCGAGGCAAACGAATACAACACCAAGTACGGCACCTCGCTGGTACCCGGCGACGTGCGCTACACCGATGTGAACGGCGACGGCGCCATCACCGAGGACGACCGCACCAAAATCGGCAAGGGCATGCCCGACTGGACATACGGCTTCGGCATCACCGCCACATGGCGCGGCTTCGACTTCAACGCCTTCTTCCAAGGCACTGCCGGAAACGACATCTTCGACGCAACCCGCCGCATCGACGCCCTCGCCTCCAACCTCCCCTCGTGGATACTCAACCGCTGGACCGGCGAAGGCACCTCCAACCGCATTCCCCGCTACGTGCAGGCCGACCCATACAACTGGCAATCGTCCGACCTGATGGTGTACGACGGCAGCTACCTCCGCCTCAAAAACATACAGCTCGGCTACACCCTGCCCCAGAACCTCACCCGCAAGATATTCGTGTCGAAATTCCGCGTGTACGTGGCAGCCGAAAACCTTGCCACATGGACCAAGTACCACGGCTACGACCCCGAAATATCCTCCGGCGGCACATCGCTCGGCATCGACTACGGCGTATACCCGCAGGCTCGCGTATGGACAGTGGGCTTCAACCTCGGTTTCTAAAGAAAATCCTTAAATCAAAGAATATATATGAACTCTATATATAAAGCACTGGGTGCGGCAGCACTCGCAATCGGAATGTGCGGCTGCGGCGACGATTTCCTCAATGTCACCTCCCCCACCCAGCCCTCCTCCGACGAATACTTCTCTGAAAAAGACCACGTGGAAGAAGCTGTTGTGGCAGCTTACGATCCCTTGCAGTGGACAGACTGGGGCATGAACGAATACGCGCCCTACACTATGATGAGCGACATCATGGCCGACGACTTCTGGGTAGGCGGCGCCAATGCCAACGACAACCAGAACTGGCACCTGATGGCAAACTTCGAGGCCACGCCCCTGAAGGTAATCACCAGCCTGTGGATTGAAGGCTTCAGCGGCATCAAGCGCTGCAACGACGTGCTCGAAGACATCGAGAAAGGCGTCGACGGAGCCACCGACGCAGACATAGCCCTCTGGCAGGCACAGGTATACGTGCTGCGCGCATTCTACGCCAACTGGCTGTGGAAGTTCTACGGCAACGTTCCTTACTACGAGCGAAACCTCACATTCCCCTACATAGCCGAGCAGGTAAGCGCCGACGACCTCTACGCATACATGGTCAGCGACATCGAAAAGGCTCTCGAACTCAAAGCGCTCCCGTGGCGCAGCCCCGACAGCGAGGCAGGCCGCATCACCACCGCAATGGCATACATGCTCTATGCAGAGATAGTGATGTACCAGCGCGACAACAGCCGCTATCCCACCGCTCTGCGATATATGAAGGAGATTATCGACTCGCCGGAGTACGACCTCGCACCCGACTACACCAAGATATTCAAGCCCGAAGGCGAATGGTGCCAGGAGTCAATCTTCGAAATCAACTACATATCTGAAAACGCCACCCGCGACTGGGGAGCGCCCCTCACAGCCGGCGGCACCGTGCTTCCGACACTCATCAGCCCCAACAACTGGCCTTCGGGCGGCGACGGCCACAACGGCGGCTGGGGTTTCTGCCCTCTGCGACTCGAAACATACGAGATGTTCTCGCCCGACGACAAACGCCGCGACGCCACCTGCTGGAACGTTGCCGCAACCGGAATCGAATACAACAAGCGCTATCAGGACTTCGGCCTGTTCCTCGAAAAATATGCAGCCCAGGCCGACGGCAACGCCGGACAGAAAGCATCGAGCGAGCTTAACTACAATAACAACTGGCGCATATTCCGCTACTCCGAGGCTCTGCTCAACGCAGCCGAACTCCTCGTGGCAACAGGCGGCAGCAATGCCGAAGCCAAGGGCTATCTGAACGCCGTGCGCAAGCGTGCCGGACTCAAAACCGAGCTTGAACCCACACTCGACAACATTCTGGCAGAACGCCGCCTCGAGTTTGTGGGCGAAGGCAAGCGCTACTGGGACCTTATCCGCACCGACCGCGCCGCCACCACCCTCGTGCCTGACACCTACGGCTACCGCACCAACACATGGTCGCCCAACAAGAAACACCTGCCTATCCCCCAGTCGGAAATCGACCGTTCGCAAGGCACCCTTACCCAAAACCCCTACTAAACAAAGGCTATGAAACTATATATAAAAGCAACCGCTGCCGCAATGCTGGCTCTTGGAGGCGCCATGGTATTCAGCGCCTGCTCCGAAGACAGCGTGTATAATGTCGACATAAACGCCGTGCCCATGGCTGCCGACTATGCCGATAACATAAACATAACGGTCGACCAGGCCACCAACACCGCCTACTTCGAGTTCACAGGCAAAGGCGTCTACCCCGTATGGATTATCGACGGCAAGAGCTACTCGAGCGCCCATACTTTCTCGCGCTACTACCGCAAGGCCGGTGAATACTCCGTGGAAGTAAAAATAGGCAACGCCAACGGTATGAGCCAAGGCACGCTGACAAAGACTTTCACCATCGACAAGACCGCCATGAACGGCTTCGGCGGCTTCGTATACGAAAGTGACTTCAACCTCTGGAACGGCGCCACCAAGAAAGAGCCCTCGTTCTTCTATGCTCCCGGCTGGAACCAGATTGCCAATCCGGCCTACAGCTTCGACGGCGACGCATACATCGTGACGCTCCCCGAAGAAACCACCGACCAATGGCAGGCACAGATGCACATCGGCACCGACATATGCCTCGAAGAAGGCAAGACGTACGACGGCTCGTTTATCTTCACTTCGACGATGGATATGAAGAACATCACTCTCAAGATCCATCCCGACGGCGACGACGACGATTCCCACTCCTTCTTCCCCAACCAGAAAATCAACCTCACGGCAGGTGAGCCCGCCACATTCTGGTTCAGCGAGCTTGAGGCAGTAGTACCTATGGACAACCTGGTGTTCACCCTCGACTTCGGCGGCAACCCCGCAGGAGTGGAAGTGACTGTAGAGAACTTCGTAATCAAAGACCACGCCAACGACGACGGCACAGTGCTCCCCGATCTTCCCAGCACTCCCGAACCCGACTGGGCCGACGTGAACAGCGCCGACAACCTATGGGCAGGCTGCACATTCACAAACTCGTTCTATTACGCTCCCGGCTGGAGCCAGATTGCCGACCCCGTGCTTACTTTCGACGGCAAAAACTTCGCTGTGGAACTTCCCACAGCGACCACCGACCAGTGGCAGGCACAGGTGATGTTCCACACCGACCTCTCGGCTGACACGTCGACTCCCTACGACTTCAAAATCACCCTCAAGAGCAACTGCGACCTTGGCAGCGTGATGGTGAAACTCGTGCAGACCGACGAACCCGACGCCAAGCACGACAGCAACTTCTTCTTCGCCGAAACGGTAGCCCTCGCTGCCGACGCTCCCACCACCTTCTGGGTAGCAGGCGTGAAAGCTGCTGAGGCAATGCATGCCATCAGCCTCGTGCTCGACTTCGGCGGCTGCGCCGACAACACCGTTGTCGAAGTAAGCGACATAATCCTGCAGGTTCACCACGATTAATGAACCGCTACGGCGCATGGCCTCCGGTCTATCGCATTGACGGAGCCATGCGCCAACTTTGTAAAATCCGCAACCACAATCCCTATGTTCAAACATATTTCCCTATTCATAGGCTCGCTTGCTCTTGCTTCCGGCATATGGGCATGCTCCGACGATAACGGCGGCAGCGGCCAGCAGACTCCGGCCTCCATCGCGGCCTCGCCCGAGGCTCTGACATTCGGAGCGGAAGGCGGCACGGCATCGTTCTCCGTAAAGGCCGGAGGCGAATGGGACGCTGCCACTTCCGACGCGTGGATAAAGCTTGCCAAGAGCGGCACACTGTCCACCAACGGCACCGTGGAGGTGACTGCCGATGCCAACAGCTCGCGCACAGCCCGCACGGCTTCTATCACGCTGCTCTCAGGCACAGCACGCGCCAAAGTGACTGTCACCCAAGACGGCAAGGCTCCAGAGCCGGTCAACCCAAACATCGACGTGCCGGAAGGCTACGAACTGGTATGGCACGACGAATTTGACGGCACAAGCCTCTCGGCCTCCGAATGGAAACACGAAGTGCAAGGCCCCGGCTGGGTCAACAACGAGTTGCAGACATATGTCAACGGAGCGGTCGACGGCAAGCCCGTGACGGAAGTCGCCGACGGCACACTGTCGATTAACTGCTTCAAACACGCCGGCAAGATATACTCCGGCCGCATATACGCAATGGTGAACTCCGGCTGGAAATACGGCATCTTCGAGGCACGCCTCAAGCTCCCGAAGGGAAAAGGCACTTGGCCGGCATTCTGGATGATGCCCGTGAACAACGATTTCGCTGCCAATCCGTGGCCGCGATGCGGCGAGATCGACATCATGGAGGAAGTAGGCTACAATCCCAACTACACATCCTCGTCGATACACACCGAAAGCTACAACCACGTGATGGGCACGCAGAAAACAGCCGAACGCCTCACCGAAGGCGCTCAGGACGACTTCCACACATACCGCCTCGAATGGACCGAGGACTATATCCGCACCTATGTCGACGGCCAACGCCTGCTGTCGTTCCCCAACGACGGCAAGGGCAACGTGGCCACATGGCCTTTTAACCGCGCTTTCTACCTCATTCTCAACCTCGCATGGGGCGGTGACTGGGGCGGCGCGCAGGGCATTGACGAAAGCTGCCTCCCGGCAACGATGGAGGTGGACTATGTGCGGGTGTTCCAGAAAATACCGTAAAAAAATCGCTTTCCAGACTCTATTGTAACTACCCCCGCGCCGTCGTGGCGCGGGGGCAATAAAAATTATTGTTTCAGGTTATACTATATATACCTCTATCCATGAAAAAAGCACTATATGCCCTGACGGCGCTCGCGGCACTGGCCGGCTGCGCAGGCTCAGGAACTACGCCTACCACCCCTCCCGAAGCATTCGTCCGCGTGCAAGGCCACGACCTGATAACTCCCGACGGCTCGAAGCTGTTTATCCGGGGAACGAATCTCGGCAACTGGCTCAACCCTGAAGGATACATGTTCGGTTTCGGAAAAACAAATTCCGCCCGAATGATAAACGACATGTTCTGCCAAATGGTGGGAGAGGACGCCACCGCCGGTTTTTGGGAAGATTTCAAGGATAATTACATCACCCGCGCCGACATCGACTTCATAGCGTCGACCGGGGCAAACACTATCCGCCTGCCCTTCCACTACAAGCTGTTTACCGACGACGATTATATGGGACGCAGCTCCGGCCACGAAGGCTACGAGCGCATCGACAGCGTTGTGGAATGGTGCCGCGCAAACAATCTCTACCTCATTCTCGATATGCACGACGCTCCCGGCGGGCAGACCGGCGACAATATCGACGACAGCTACGGATACCCGTGGCTCTTCGAGAGCGAACGTGCCCAACAGCAATTCTGCGACATATGGGAGCAGATTGCCACACGCTATGCCAACGAGCCTGTGATTCTCGGCTACGAGCTTATCAACGAGCCTATAGCCCATTATTTCGACAACAAGGAAGAGCTCAACAGCAAGCTCGAACCACTGCAGAAACGTGCCGTAGAAGCCATCAGGCGTGCCGATAAAAACCACATAGTGCTCTTAGGCGGCTCCCAGTGGAACGGCAACTTCGAGCCCTTCACCGACTGGAAATACGACGACAAGCTCATGTACACCTGCCACCGCTACGGCGGCGACGCCACGGCAGCGGCCATCGGCAGCATCATAGCATTCCGCGACTCAACCGGCCTGCCTATGTACATGGGAGAAATCGGACACAACACCGACCAGTGGCAGACCGACTTCTGCAACGTGCTCGAAGACAACAATATCGGCTACACATTCTGGCCGTACAAGAAGCTCGACGGCTCCTGCATGGCAGGAATTAGCCGCCCGGCGATGTGGGACAGCATCGTGGCCTTCGCAGAAGGCCCGCGCGACTCTTACGCCGCCCTGCGCGAGCGCCGGCCAGACCCGGAAATGGCTCGCAAGGCCATGGCCGAGTTTGTCGAAAATTCCCGCTTCGAGAACTGCACTCCTCAAAAAAGCTATATCCGCTCAATAAAACTTAACATAGACTGAAAATGAAAAATCTGGCATCGTTCGCTCTTGCCATAGCGGCGACACTGCCCGCGTTCGGCAACATGCCTGCCTATCGCGATACATCAAAGCCTGTAGAGGAGCGCGTGGAAGACGCCTTGGCGCGCATGACCCTTCAGGAGAAAATAAATATCATACACGCGCAGTCGAAGTTCTGTGCCCCGGGCGTGCCGCGCCTCGGCATACCCGAGTTATGGACCACCGACGGCCCTCACGGCATACGCCCCGAAGTGCTGTGGGACGAGTGGGACCAGGCCGGCTGGACCAATGACTCCTGCGTGGCTTTCCCCGCTCTTACCTGCCTCGCCGCCACATGGAATCCCGACATGGCGGCACTCTACGGCACCTCCATCGGCGAGGAAGCCCGCTACAGAGGCAAGGACGTGCTGCTCGGCCCCGGCGTTAACATATACCGCACCCCCCTCAACGGACGCAACTTTGAATACATGGGCGAAGACCCGCTGCTTGCCTCCAGAATGGTAGTGCCGTATGTGAAGAACCTTCAGGCACTCGGCGTGGCAGCCTGCGTGAAGCACTACGCGCTGAACAACAACGAGGTAAACCGCCACACCACCAATGCCGTGGTCGACGACCGCACTCTCTACGAGATTTACCTGCCGGCGTTTAAAGCAGCCGTGCAGGAAGGCGGAGCGTGGTCGATAATGGGAGCATACAATTATTACAAAGACCAGCACGCCTGCCACAACCAATACCTGCTCAACGACATTCTCAAAGGCGAGTGGGGATTCGACGGCGCCGTGATAAGCGACTGGGGAGGAACCCACGACACCCGTCAGGCAATCACCAACGGGCTGGACCTCGAGTTCGGCAGCTGGACCAACGGCCTGTCGAACGGCGCCAGCAACGCCTACGACAATTACTATATGGCAGCCCCGTATCTCGACCTTATCAGGAAAGGCGAAGTGGGAACAAAGGAACTCGACGACAAGGTGCGCCGCGTGCTGCGCCTCACTTTCCGCACAGCTATGGATTACTCCAAAGGCTCGGGCGCGATATGCAGCGAGGAGCACTACGATGCCGCCCGCCGCATCGGTGCCGAGGGCATAGTGCTGCTGCGCAACGAAGGCTCGGTGCTGCCCATACGCCCGGCTTCCGGCACCCGCATCCTCGTGGTAGGCGAGAACGCCGTGAAGATGATGACCGTGGGCGGCGGTTCATCGTCGCTGAAGGTACAGCGCGAGATTTCGCCTCTCGACGGCATACGCAACTCTGCCGCAGGAGTGGCGTCGGTAGATTACGCCCGCGGCTATGTGGGCGACGTGAGCGGCGAATACAACGGTGTGACAACCGGCCAGAATCTCGCCGACAGCCGCACTCCGGCAGAGCTTATAGCGGAAGCCGTGGAAAAGGCGCGCAATGCCGACTACGTGGTGTTTGTGGGCGGTCTGAACAAGAGCGCCGGACAGGACTGCGAGGACTCCGACCGTGCCTCCCTCGGCCTGCCGTACGGCCAAGACGCCGTGATAGAGGCACTCGCCGCCGCCAATCCCCGCACAATCGTGGTAAATGTGAGCGGAAACGCCGTGGCAATGCCGTGGGTAAAGAAAGTGCCTGCCATTGTTCAGGCCTGGTTCCTTGGCTCGGAAGCCGGCAACTCCATAGCCGACGTTCTTTTCGGCAGGGCCAACCCCTCGGGCAAGCTGCCCTTCACATTCCCTGTGGCACTTGCCGATAACGGCGCTCACGCCCTCGGCGCATATCCCGGCACACGTCGCGAAGGTTCCGACATAGTGGACCTCGAATACAGCGAGGGCATACTCGTGGGCTACCGCTGGCACGACACCAAGAAGATTAAGCCGCTTTTCGCATTCGGCCACGGCCTGAGCTACACCACCTTCGGCTATGGCAAGGCCGGTGTGTCGGCATCGTCGATGGGCGCGGACGGCACAATAACCGTGAGCGTGCCGGTGACCAACACGGGCGACATTGCGGGCGCCGAAGTGGTACAGCTCTATATCTCCGACCCCGAATGCAGCGTGGAACGCCCCACAAAGGAGCTTAAGGACTTCAAGAAAGTGTATTTGCAGCCGGGCGAAAGCCGCACTGTGGAATTTACCGTGCGCCCCTCCGATCTGGCATACTTCGATGCCGCCGCCCACGAATGGGTGGCCGAGCCGGGACGCTTCGTAGCCTCCATCGGCTCTGCCTCCGACGACATACGTACCTCCGTTAAATTCAACCTTAAATGAATAAGAAAATAATAGGACTGGCCGCAGCGTCGCTTCTGGTATCGGGAGCGGCGTCGGCTGCCATACCGGCCAACGACGCCGAAAAGGCCCGAATGGACGCCTTCATAACCGAGCTTATGGGCAAGATGACCCTCGATGAGAAACTCGGACAGCTCAACCTGCCGCCAAGCGACGACATAGTGACCGGGCAGGCCATCGACAGCAACATAGGAGCCGCCGTGGCCGCAGGCAAGGTGGGCGGCACATTCAACATCAAAGGCGCCGCCAAAATACGCGAGCTGCAGCGCATCGCAGTCGAAGAGAGCCGCCTCGGCATTCCCCTGCTCCTCGGCATGGACGTTATCCACGGCTACGAAACGGTGTTCCCCATACCACTGGCCCTCTCCTGCTCGTGGGATATGGACGCAATCGAGCGCTCCGCCCGTGTGGCGGCTGTCGAAGCCTCGGCTGCGGGTGTCAACTGGACGTTCAGCCCCATGGTCGACATCAGCCGCGACCCGCGATGGGGCCGTATGGCCGAGGGCGCAGGCGAAGACCCGTACCTCGGCTCGCAGATAGCCCGCGCGATGGTGCGCGGCTATCAGGGCGACAATCTGCGCAATAACGACGAGATAATGGCCTGCGTGAAGCATTTCGCGCTTTATGGCGCCTCGGAGGCCGGACGCGACTACAACACCGTCGACATGAGTCGCTACCGCATGTATAACGAGTATTTCGAGCCTTACCGCGCGGCAGTCGACGAAGGCGCGGCGTCGGTTATGACCTCGTTCAACCTCGTGGACGGCATTCCTGCCACCGAGAACAAATGGCTTGTAGACGACGTGCTGCGCCGCCAGTGGAACTTCGACGGATTCGTAGTCACCGACTATGGCTCGATAGGCGAAGTGGCGGTTCACGGCCTTGAGAAACTGCCCGAGGCGTCGGCCCGCGCCCTCGATGCCGGAACAGACATGGACATGTGTTCCTTCGGCTTCATCGGCACCCTAAAGGAAGGCCTCGACAAAGGCACGGTGAAAATGGAAACCATCGACCGTGCCGTGCGCCGCATACTCGAAGCGAAGTACAAGCTGGGCTTGTTCGAGAATCCGTATAAGTACAACGACGTAAAGCGCGAAAAAACGCATATCTACACCCCCGAACACCGCGCCGAGGCCCGTGCCACCGCGGCCAAGACATTCGTGCTGCTCAAAAACGACGGCAAGATACTGCCAATGGCCAAGAAAGGCAAAATAGCCCTTGTCGGCCCGATGGCGAACACTGCGGCCAATATGCCCGGAACGTGGAGCGTGGCAGCCGATTTCTCCAAATACAAGACCCTCAGACAGGGCTTCGAGGACGCAGTTAAAGGCCGTGCCGAAATTCTGTATGCCAAAGGGTCGAACATAGAGGAAGACCCGGCTCTCGAAGCCGCAGTATCGGCTTTCGGACGTGACATGCGCGACAGCCGCAGCGAGGCCGAAATGCTCGAGGAAGCACTTAAAGTGGCAGCCGAAGCCGACGTGATAGTGGCCGCCATGGGCGAGGCATCGGAACACAGCGGCGAATCATCGTCACGGTCTGTTCTGACGCTTCCGGCCACGCAGAAACGCCTTATGGAGGCTCTGCTCGCCACCGGCAAACCCGTGGTGATGCTCAACTTCTCAGGCCGTCCCACCGTCATGGAATGGGAAAGCAAGAATGTGCCTGCGATACTCAATGTATGGTTCGGAGGCTCGGAAGCAGCCGATGCTATCACCGATGTGGTGTTCGGCGACGTCAACCCCTCGGGCAAGCTCACGGCGTCGATGCCCTACAACGAAGGCCAGATACCGGTATACTACAACCACTTCAACACCGGACGCCCGAAAAATCCCGCCAATCCCGCATACCAGAAGTTCAGCTCGAACTATTTCGAGATTCCCAACAAGCCCCTCTACCCCTTCGGATACGGACTAAGCTACACCGACTTTGAATACAGCGACTTCAAACTCGACAAGGACACTCTCGGCAAAGACGGCGCTATCACTGCATCTGTGACGGTGCGCAACACCGGCGACCGCAGCGGCGACGAAATAGTGCAGTTCTATATCCGCGACGTGGCAGGCTCGATGGCGCGCCCCGTGAAAGAGCTTAAGCATTTCGAGCGCATAAGCCTCGCCCCCGGCGAAAGCCGAACGGTGAACTTCCGCATAACGCCCGAAGCCCTTAAATTCTACAACTACAACCTCGACTTCGTTGCCGAGCCAGGCGAATTCCGCGTAATGGCCGGCCCCGACAGCGAACGCCTCTCCGAACTCCCCTTCACCCTCGACTAATCCCCCCACCGATACAACGATAGTGTGCCATAAACCACAATTATAAAGATTTACCCCTGCCACAGGTAGCTGTAGCAGGGGTAATTTCTTAAAAAATAGTTTTGTTTTGCCACTTGAAAGTTTTTCTATAATTTAGTATGTGTTAACGAGTTTTGCAAATGAATGAATTTAATACATACCTCAATAATTTAGACTATTCCCTTATAAAGAATTTATGTATGGAAAAAGGGAAATTGCGCATTTATCATAAGAAAGACTTCTATATTCGTCAGAATGAAATAAAACGTTTTGCCGGATGGGTGAAAGAGGGAACATTCCAATATACATACATTGATGAAAATGGAGAAGAACACATTGTAGGCTATTCTTTTGCCAACGAATTTGTATGTGACTATTCCTCTTTTATGAAAGGCAGCTTATCGTTAGTAAGTATTCAGGCTATCACAGATTGCTCTGTTTATGAAATATCCCGCTATGATATTATCGAATGCTGGGAAACAAATATGGAAACTCAACGATTTGGAAGATATGTAGCTGAAAATCTATATGAGATGGTATATGAACGATTACTTGATTCTTATTGTAGTCCTGAAACACGATACAAAAAATTGATAGAACGCTGTCCCAACCTGAAAGAAGCAGTTCCTTTGAAAAACATAGCTTCATTCTTGGGCGTTACTCCCGAAACGATCAGTCATATACGCAGGAAAATGAGAAAAAATTTCAATTCACTGTAAATTAAGCGTCTATAAAATTATTAGACTCATTGAAGTTCATATAGTGCATTTTGATATATGAAAAATTGGGTGTAATTTTGGGTGTAACTTTAAAATATTAATGGGAATGAAAATTTCAAACGCATCAAAAGAGGCTATAGCTTCTTTTATAATCGGAAACAATAATGAGCTATGGTTTGCAAGAACTGGTAAAGACCTCGTGAGTCTATTTCAAATCTATGGTTTTAGGGATGATGTTTATAATGGTGGACTACCTAAATTAAATAACTCAAATCTTAATACTTCAAAGACCAATTATGTAAAAGATCGCCTTTATAAAATTTCAGACATTAATCTTAAAGAACTTATTGAGCAACTAATTGTCGAATCTACAAACATAAATGATGCAATCGCACAACTTAATGATGTTCTTGCACATGATAGTGTTAGGTTGTCATTTAGTAACGATGCCATTGTGTGGGAGGGGATTAAAATAGATCCGAAAATAGAAAATGAGGCCGTATTTAAAGATAATGAGAAGAAAGTTATTGACAATATCAATAGTGCCAAAGTTTCTATTCTGGTTGCTATGGCTTGGTTTACTAATAAAAAAATTAAGGAAGCTTTAGATAGAAAACGTCAGGAAGGATTAAGAATAGAATTGGTCATATACAAAGACGGGGTAAATTCTGTTCATGGTGTTGATTTAACAAATTTTGATTCTATAGAGATTAGAGGAACAAGAGGGGGATTTATGCATAATAAGTTTTGTGTTATTGATAACCAAAAGGTATTAACTGGTAGTTATAACTGGACAACAAATGCAGAGTCTAGGAATGATGAAAATGTCTTAGTTACTACTGATAATGCGACAGCAACGAAATATTCTGTGGAATTTAGAAGGCTAAAGCCATTGATTTAATAATAAACATTAAAAAAAACATCATTTTTGCTTTGGAGAGCCGTATAATTTTTTCATCTTGTTTTATAAGAGGGTGTTTAATAAAAAACCGTCTGACTATCGGGGATAATCAGACGGTTGCTTGCTTTAGCTGCGGAGAGAGAGGGATTCGAACCCCCGGAGGTGTGACCCTCAACGGTTTTCAAGACCGCCGCAATCGACCACTCTGCCATCTCTCCAAGATTGTGGTTTTGCACTGCAAAGTTACACATTTTTTCGCTTATTCCTACAATCTCCCGAAGTTTTTTTCATCGATGAGGCCGCGAAAGGCCTGAATTTGGGAGCATACATTGTCCGCGGAGGCGACGGTTCTGCCTCGAAAATTCCAACACAGTAAACGGAGGGCATACGCAAAAGACTCTCCCGCCACATTATTTTGTGTAATTTTGCACAAAATAATTTCGCAGATTCATATCTTGTATGGTAAACGCTATTGAATGGATAAAGATTCTGATGCGCGTCTTCGGACAAGTGATGTTCCGATGCAACGCGGTATCGGGGGCACTGTTTTTTGCAGGTATATGCGCCGCTGCAATATGCAACGACAATCACTCAATGATATGGGGCTCGCTCGCGGGAGGAGCAATAGCCACGGCTGTCGGAGCCGCCATATACGGCCGCGAAAGCGCCACAGACGGCGCCTGGGGCTTCAACGGCGTCTTGGTGGGCTGCGCCCTCACCGCGCTGCCAATCGCAGCCTCAAGGCCGTTTATGTGGGCCGTGCTCGCCTTGGGCGCAGCGTTGAGTCCTGTCGCGAAAAAGATGCTCGACAAAGCGCTCTCTAAAGTCGGCAGCGGCTCGCTGACTCTGCCCTTCGTAATCATAACGTGGCTTGCCATTATGATACTCGGCACAAACCCGGCAAGCAGTACAGACACAATCCCCGCCGCAGCAGGAATAGGCGGTTTCTCGACTGCCATTCTCAAAGGCCTCTCCGAAGTATTCCTTGCCGACTCCGCCATAACAGGATTTATATTCATCGCCGCCTTGGCCGCAGACTCTCGCCGCTCGGCTGCCCTTGCTCTCTTTGGCTCGGCCATAGGCATTGTCGCAGCCACGATAGCCGGAGCCAGCCCCGCTGCCATAGGCAATGGCCTGTACGGATTCTCCCCTGCCCTAACGGCTATAGCTGTCGGCAGCCGCTTCGACAGACTCGGCATTGCTCCCGCCGCATACACCCTGCTTGCCTGCGGGGCAACTGTGATAATCCAGATTCTTATAGAAATTGCCGGCATACCGCCGCTTACAGCGCCCTTCTGCATTGCCACGCTGCTGTCGGCGCGGAAATAACAAAGACCCGAATAAAACGAGCGGGGGCGCGTAGCATTACGCGCCCCCGCTCGTTTTATTCGGGGATGGAATCAATATACAATCAGGGAGCTGACCTCAGCATCTTCGGGAAGTGCGGCGCGGCCGCCGAGAGCTGACAACTCAATGATGAAATTGATGTAGATTTTTTTCGGGTTGAGGCTTTTCACGAGCTTGTAGGCAGCAGCCATCGTACCGCCGGTGGCAAGAACATCGTCGTGGAGAACCACGATGTCGTCCGGGCCGATAGCGTCGCGATGAATCTCGATAACGTCCGTGCCGTATTCCTTGGCGTATTCCATACGGATAGTGTCGGCCGGAAGTTTTCCGGGCTTGCGGGCAGGCACGAAACCGGCACCAAGCTCGAAGGCGAGAATAGAGCCTCCGATGAATCCGCGCGACTCAATTCCCACTACTTTGGTAACGCCTTTGTCGCGATAGAGCTGCGACAAATCCCAGCCTATTATGTGCAGGGCGCGGGGATCCTTGAATACCGTGGTAAGGTCCTTGAACACGACGCCCTTTGCGGGGAAATCGTATACGTCGCGGACGCGCGATTTAATGTATTCCATAGCTATGTTGTTTTTAAATTGTTGATATTACGTTTGTTGTGGCGATTTTGTTTCACGTGGAACAATCACCGGTTCATCATAATGAGCAGAATGTTCACGTCGCTGGGCGACACACCGGGTATACGGGAGGCTTCGCCAACAGTAGCCGGACGCTGCCGCGCAAGCTTCTGGCGCGCCTCTGTTGACAATGCCTTTAGCTGCGAATAGTCGATATCCTGACGCAGCTTTACCTCTTCGAGGCGTCGAAGTTTGTCGGCAAGCATTTGCTCTCGCGCTATATATCCGTCGTACTTTATAAGTATTTCGGCAGCCTCGACAATCTCCTCGCGCCTATCATCGGGCAAGGCGTCAATCAGCTTGCGCAAGGGAGCAATGTACTCCGCAAGGCTTGAAATAGTGAGCTGCGGGCGCTGTATCAGGTCACGCAGCTTCACCCCCTGCCTCAGCGGCGACGAACCGGCTTCGGCAAGCAATTCCTCTACCTCTGCAGGCCGCACGGTAAGGGTGGAGGCAAGCTCTATAATAGAGTCGCGCAGTTCCTTCTTTGCCATCATGAGGCCATATCGTTCTTCCGTGGCAAGACCGATAGCATAGCCCACAGGGGTAAGACGCATGTCGGCATCGTCCTGACGGAGCAGTATGCGGTACTCTGCCCTACTGGTAAACATACGGTATGGCTCGTCGACGCCCTTGCCCACGAGATCGTCGATAAGAACGCCGATATACGCCTGATCACGGCCGAGCGTGAAAGGCTCGCGTCCGAGAGCACGGAGTGCCGCGTTGGCACCCGCCACGAGGCCCTGCCCCGCAGCTTCCTCATAGCCCGTTGTTCCATTAATCTGGCCTGCGAAATATAGGCCCGGCACGAGGCGCGTTTCAAGCGTGTGATATAGCTGCGTGGGGTCGAAGAAATCGTATTCTATGGCATATCCCGCACGGTACAGTTGCGCGTCGGCAAGGGCCGGCACGGTGGCAATGGCAGCAATCTGTATGTGCATCGGCATCGACGACGAGAAGCCGTTGATATAGTATTCCTGCGTCGTTTCGCCTTCCGGCTCAAGGAAGAGCTGATGCTCCGTCTTATCCGCAAAAGTGACAATCTTGGTTTCTATCGACGGGCAATACCTCGGGCCTATGCTCTGTATCTGCCCGTTATAAAGGGGCGAGTCGGGTAAGCCTTCGCGGAGTATCCGGCAGGTTTCATCGCTCGTATATACGGTATAACACTCGCGCTGGCGCAATTCAGAGCACACGCCGGGCAAGTAAGAGAAATGATGAAAGTCGGTGTCACCGGCTTGCGGCGTTGCCTTGGAGAAGTCGATTGTGCGACCGTCAAGACGCATCGGCGTGCCTGTCTTCATTCTGTCGGCCTTGAAGCCGAGAGCGCACAGCTGCTCCGTAAGGCCGTGCGACGAAGGCTCTGAGATGCGCCCGCCCTCGAAGGAAACGCGCCCTATGTGCATCAAGCCGTTGAGGAACGTGCCGTTGGTAAGCACCACCTGCGATGCTCTGAAGGAGGCTCCTTCCGCCGTATTCACTCCGGCAAGCCGCCCTTCTTCAAATATAAGGCTGTCCACACCACCCTGCCACATCGACAGACCCGGAGTATTCTCCAGTATCTCCCGCCATAGATTCGAGAATTTGGTCCGGTCGGACTGCACCCTCGGGCTCCACATAGCCGGACCTTTGCTTCGATTCAGCATTCTGAACTGTATTGACGTACGGTCGGCAACTATGCCCGTCATACCTCCGAGCGCGTCGATTTCACGCACTATCTGACCCTTGGCAATGCCTCCTATGGCCGGATTGCAGCTCATCTGTGCGATCTTGTTCATATCCATTGTTATGAGCAAGGTGCGAGCGCCTATCCGGGCCGCGGCATGCGCAGCCTCGCAACCGGCATGGCCGGCGCCAACTACTATTACATCAAAATCAAATGTCAATTTATTCTGATTGTTTATATATAAAACAATGGTGAAAGCCGCTATGCAAGCCTCATATCGTCGAGCATGGCAAGGGCGCGGTTCTCTGCCTCTTCCATAATCTCACGCTCTCCCGGCCCTTTGTCGTTTATACCGCAAAGGTGCAGCACACCGTGCACAATCACCCGCAGCAACTCGCGCCCGGCATCAACACCGAGTTCCTCGGCATTGGACCGTACGGTATCGAGCGATATGTACAGGTCGCCACGCAGGAGGCGGCCCGAACAATAGTCGAAGGTAATTATGTCCGTATAGTAATCGTGATTGAGAAAACGGCGGTTGACTTTGAGTATTTCCTCATCGTCACAAAAAATATAATTGACCGTTCTTACAATTCGGTTGTAGGAATCCGCAACCCGAACAATCCATTGTTCAAGCTGCCGGTAATCGAGGCTCGGGAGTTCAACACCCGATGCGAACCACTCAAATGCGGGCGTCATATCATTATAATTGAATCACAAAGATAGTAAATTTTCGCAATAGCGCCAACACAGGCAAAAAACAGCACAGTTTATCAAAATACACAACCGCGCACAGCGCAATTCAAACCACTCTTAATCAAGCCATTAACAGCACAAATACCTTTCTGAGAATCCAAAATTCAAATCCGGCCCGACCATTCCATCGGAATACCGCCGTTTCAGACAGCCAAAAAACAAGAGGCACTCCCCTACCCTGCTGCCACGCGCGCCACCTGCAACAGCTCAAACGAAAGAACCGCCGGAAATCGATTTCCGGCGGTTCTTTCGTTGTTTATGATTCGTGGCTTATTCGCCTATCGACTGAACGAAGTTGAGCGAACGGTTGTCGATTTTCTCGCTGCCAAGAAGCAGGGGAAGCGAGTTGGGACGACGACCAATACCAAAGGTCTGGTTGAAGCGCTGACCGTATTCAGCCTCGTTGAAGGGACGGTTGTCGGAATTCACGTCTGTTACTTGGAACACGACAACTGCGCGGTTGCCCCTCACAGGACCTACGAGCTTGCCCTTGGGGGCTGCGGCGATAGCACCCTGCACTGCGCTTTCGCCAAAGCCGATGCTCACGGGAAGAACGCCTGCGAACGAAACATCGCCCTCGGCCTTTTCAACACCCATGGCAGAAGCGTAGCCTGCCATATCGGAAGCCTTGCCGGCATAGTCGGCCACGAGCTTGTCGGCCTTCTTGGCATTGCGGGCCTGAGCGCGGAGCTGCTGTACAATAGCGGGGCTGTACCAGGGCATATAGTCGCCGTACACGTCTGCCACGGCCACAGCCATCAGATAGCTCTGCTTGTCGTCCTGAAGCATGGGCGACACCTGGCCTTTCTTGGCCTCAAGCGCCCACTTCACAAAGCGGCGGCTTTCGGCTGCATTGCCAATGCCTGCGCTCGAAGCACTGATCTGGTCGGAGAGCACCGAGTAACCAGCAGCCTCGGCGTTTGCCTTGAAGTCGGCAGCCGACGAGTTGTTGCTCACATAAGTGCGGAGGTTGCCCGAAAGCTCGTCGAGAGTCTGCTGGGAGGGATCGACGGTATAATCGATGGTTGCAATTTCGTAATAGGTAACAGGAGCCTTGCGGCGGTTAACCTTGTAGACATTGGAAATAGCCTGTCCCTGCACGGAGTCGGTGAAAACGAATGCTCGGCCAACTGTAGCATCTGCAAGAGCAGCCTTTACCTTGTCGGATATTCCGATACCTTCGAGGGGAGTCCATATGCTGTCCTGACCCTGAATGGTGGCGCCGTTGCTAACATCGGCCATGGTCTTGCCTCCGTTGACAAGCTCGACGATGCTGTCAAGGTTGGTTCCGTCAATAGCCTGCAGCATCGATATATTGATGCTGTCGATGCCTTCCGAAGTAGAGATAAGCTTGGCAATGGTATAGGTGTCGTTGTCCTGAGCCACTACTGCGGCTTGTCCCACACCGTGTTCGTCGAGGAATGTGCGCAGGCGGCCGTCGCGGATACCCGAGCGGGGAACATTGACGTTGTTTACCACAAAGCGGGGATTGTTGGCCACGCCCTGTGTTCCTTCGCTTTCGTTAAGAGCGAGCACGGCTGCCTCAACGGCCTGCTGAGCCTCCACACGGTCGGACTGCGAAGGTTCGATGGGAACGTAGATGTAGTTCACCTCGCGGGTTTCCTCGTCGAGGGCATAGTTCTGCTTCTGCGATTTCCAGAGAGCTTCCACATCGGCGTCGGTAAACTCGATATCGTCGTCAGCAACACTTCCGGCGTCTTTCACCACGTACTCGATGTGGTTTGTCACGGCGTTGTCGTCGTAGAAGCTTTTTGCGTCGAGCTTGTTGTAAGTGTAGAGGCCGGTAACGAGGCGCATGAACTTCTCGTTGAGCATGGCTGATTCCATCTCTGTTTCCTGAGCGGCCCATATGCGGCGAAGCTCCTCGCCTACCTGCGGACGGAGGCCGTACTTGGCGGGATTCGTCATAGCGTCATACACGGCGCTTCCGCTAACCTCGGGCAACTGAAGCTGCTGCGAAAGGTAAGCGATCATCTGATACGCCGCCGGGTGCATGTTCGGGCCGGTAAGGGCGTTGGTGAGCTCTTTGTCGGTCACGGTGATGCCGAGTTCTTTGTACTCTTTCTTAAGCAGCTGCTCTGCGACAAGGCCGCTTACTACGTTCTGCGCAAGCTGGTCGTTGCTGTAATCGCGGCCCTGGTTGCGTAGCTGCTCCCCGGCCTGCGCGAGGCGGTTCTGATAGTCCTGATATTCCACCGTGACGCCTCCGGCCTTCGCCACAGTTGTGGGAGAGCCGAAATAGGTGCGACCCGATGTCAGGAAGTCGCCGAGGATGAAGGCAAGAAGGGCTACTACGATGATAACGAACAGCAGCACCGACTTGTTTCTGATTTTCTCTAAGGTTGCCATTGTATGATAAGTGGTTTAAATATTTCCTTTGGTCTTTTTTTGGATAAAAGCGCACAAAGATACGCTTTTTCTATCAAAAACTCAAAATTGAAACACCTTATTCTAATAATAAAGGCGATATATGCATCTTGACTGCGAAAAATCCGCCTAAATCGAAAGGCGACGAACCGCCTCAGCGGTATGTTTGTTTTTATAATTAAACCGTAACACAAGCCCTATGAACCGCTTCATAACAATGGCCCTTTTATGCGCCGCCACAGCCACTTCGGCCTCGGCACAGACCTATTTCAACTTCGGTATCGCCACCGAGGGTTTTGCCTTCAATGCCGGCAATGCTCCGGCCTACCCGGTGCTTGTGACTCCGGCCGTCGCGCCTGTCCCGGCCGTCATACCGATGATGCCCGGCTATATGCCCTACGGACACCATACCGCCAAGCACCTCAGAAAGGCCGCGCATTACTACGACAAGGCCCGCCGCCACTACCGCGAGGCGGTTCGGCCTCGCCCCGGTGTCGGAGCCTCTTTCGCCACGCCGGTAGGCACCATCTACGTAGGGACATCCGGCGGTTATCACCACCACGACTACGACGATGACGACTACGAAGATTACTACAAACACCTCCGCAAGCACTACAAAAAGCACAGCAAGCATCACGACAAGCACCATAAGCACCACAAGCACCACTAAGACGGCATTTTCGGCAGAATGGCATTATGCTTGTTTTTCGAGCTAATCTTACTGTCTGAACACTATTTAGCACGCTATAATTTGGCTATTTAGCATATATATTGTATATTTGCGGTAAATTTGAACTTGAAAGAACAACATCTTACTTATGCTTGAAAAAATCGACAACCTCGACCGCAAAATACTCAAAATAGTTATGCACAACGCCCGCATACCGTCGAAAGACGTGGCTTTGGTATGCGGCGTTTCACGCGCGGCCATACACCAGCGCCTGCAACGCATGATAGACCTCAAGGTAATCACAGGCTCGGGCTACAATGTCAACCCCAAGATACTCGGATATGCCACCTGCACATACATAGGTGTGAACCTCGAGCGCGGCGCCATGTACCGCGAAGTAGTGCCCGAGCTCCAGAAGATACCCGAAATCGTGGAATGCCACTTCACCACCGGCCCCTACACGATGCTGATCAAGCTGTACGCCCGCGACAACGAGCACCTGATGGAGCTTCTCAACAAGAAGATACAGATGATACCGGGCGTTACCGGCACAGAAACCCTCATATCGCTCGACCAGTCGATAGCTCGCGTGATACCTATCCGCGAAACCAACGAAGAATAAATGAAGCGTCTTTTTGCCGCACTCGCAGGCTCTCTCGCCGCTCTCGTAGGCTGGGGCGCGGCTCCTGCCCACACCACGCTGTCGCACCCCGAATGGAGCCGCAACGCCGTTATCTACGAAGTAAACGTGCGCCAGTACACCCCGGAAGGAACATTCCGCGCGTTCAGCAGGCACCTCCCGCGCCTTAAAGAGCTCGGGGCCGACATACTGTGGCTTATGCCCGTACACCCCATCTCGGAAGTCAACCGCAAGGGCGAGCTCGGAAGCTACTACGCCGTGGCCGACTACAAAAAGGTAAACCCCGAATTCGGCTCGATGGAGGACTTCAAGGCTCTTGTCGACTCTGCCCACGCCGCGGGCATAAAGGTGATTATCGACTGGGTACCCAACCATACCGGCTGCGACAACCCCTGGGTGACGCAGCACCCCGAGTACTACAAACTCGACAAAGACGGAAAGATGTACGGCCCATACGATTGGACCGACGTATACCAGCTCGACTACAGTCAGCGCGCCACTCGCTCCGCCATGCTCGACGCCATGACATTCTGGCTTACCGAAACGGGCATCGACGGATTCCGGTGCGACGTAGCCGGAATGGTGCCTGTCGATTTCTGGAACGAGGCCCGCGCCGCCTTTGACACAGCTGCCGGGCGCCCCGTGTTCATGCTCGCCGAAGCCACCGAGCCGGAGCTTGCCGAACACGCCTTCGATATGGTGTACAACTGGCCTATGAAAGACCTTTTCAGCCATATAGCCGCAAGCGCTGGCCGATACTCCTTCGGCAGCGGGAAACCGAATTTTCCGGCAAAGAATGCCGCCGACATCGACAGCCTCGTGGCCAGTCAGGCTGCCGCCTATCCTGCCGACAGCTATATGATGAATATGACGTCGAACCACGACCTCAACTCGTGGGAGGGTACCGAATTTGAACGCCTCGGCGATTTCGCGTCTGCCTTTGCCGCAATTTCGTACGTACTGCCCGGCATGCCGCTCATATACACCGGCCAGGAAGCAGGCCTTGACCGCGCATTGGAGTTTTTCAAGAAAGACATAGCGCCCCAATGGGAGCCGCGCAACCGATACTTCGAGTTCTACCGCAATCTCAACGCGCTCAAGCACAGGCGTCCCGAGCTGGCAGCAGGAGAAAAAGGCGGCCGCTTTGTAGCCTTGAAAACATCGTCGCCGAATGTCGTCGCCTTCAAGCGCGTATTAGGCAGAAAAGCCACATTGATAGCCGCTAACCTCGGCACGGAACCGGCCCGTCCCTTCGCCTGCGACAAATGCGCCGCAAGCGCCGTCGAGGGAGCCGTCGACGCCTTCTCAGGCGAGAAACCGGCAGAAGTGAACCCGGAACTCAAACCCGGAGAATACATACTATACACTATCGACTCAAACGAATGACCGAAGCAACAGAACGCTGGACCGAAATCGAACATCTTCCGGCATGGGACGAAGAGTTCTACGACATCTACACGGCCAAAAAGTTCGGCAAATGGGTAATGATCAAGACCCTCAAGCCGGAATACCGCAACGATCCCACCTACGAGGCCATGTTCGAGAAGGAATTCGACGTGCGCTACAATCTGGCGCACCCGAACATCGTGATGATAAACGATTTCGAAGACATTCCCGGCATCGGTCGGAGCATCGTTTGCGACGACGTATACGGCGACACCCTGCGCAAGCTGCTCAACGAAGGCAAAGTCACCGACAAGCATGTGGAGCAGCTACGCCACCAGCTTGTCAACGCCCTCGAGTACATTCAGGAGAACCACATAGTGCACCCTCCCCTGCGTGCCGAAAACATAATCTTCACAGAGAACATAGGCAACCTCAAACTCATCGACGTCGGTTTCGAGCAGCGTCCCTCCCTGTCGCCTCAGTCGATATCCGACGACATATTCAACTACGGCACCGTACTCACCGAAGTGCTCGACGCCACGGGAAGCACCGACGCCACCCTGCGCCGCGTGGCCCGCAAATGCACCGACCCGTCGCCGGCAAAGCGCTACCGCGACCTGCAGCAGCTCCACTTGGCTCTTGAAGGCCGTACCAACAAATGGCCCTACATACTCCTGGGCGTCTTTATGGCCGTAATGCTACTGCTGGTACTCTGGCTCGAATCGCCCTACCGTCCCATTCCGGCATACGGCGGATAAAATCTCGTGGCAATAAGCCATATAACTCTACAAATCAAACATTCTGAAAGTGTCTGTACACGTACACCCAATAGCCCCTACACGCGACCAACTCAGACAATACGTCCAGTTCGGCATCGACCTATACAAAGACAATGCCTGCTACGTGCCGCCGCTGATAAGCGATGACATCAACACACTGTCGCCCGATGTGAATCCGGCATTTGATTTCTGCGACGCCCAGTCCTTCATGGCCTTCAGAAACGGCGAGCCGGTCGGAACCATCACAGCCATCATCAACCACGCTGTCAACGAAAAAACAGGCCGCCACGACCTGAGATTCGGCTTCACCGACTTTATCGACGACAAGGAAGTTGTCGACGAGCTTTTCGCCGCCGTGCAGAAATGGGGCGCGGAGCGCGGTATGACCCATATCGTCGGCCCTATGGGTTTTACCGACATGGACCACGAAGGCATGCTCATCGAAGGCTTCGACGAAATGGGAACCATGGCCACAATATACAATTACCCCTACTACGTGAGCCATATGGAACGCCTCGGATTTGAAAAAGATGTCGACTGGGTGGAATTCCGCATGACCGTGCCCGACGAGATTCCCGAAAAATACGTCCGTATTTCCGACATAGTGGCTAAAAAATTCGGGCTGCGCATCAAGAAATACACTTCCCGCTCCAAAATAAAGCGCGAATACGGCCACGCCATCTTCGAGCTTGTCAACGAGGCGTACGCCGACCTCTACGGCTTCGCCGCCCTGACAAAGCGCCAGATAGACCACTATATCAACGAGTACATAGGCATACTCCGCCTCGAGGACGTTTGCCTCGTGGTCGATTCCGACGACAAGCTTGTGGCGATGGGCATATCCATGCCGTCCATGTCGGAAGCCCTCCGCAAAGCACGCGGCAAGATGTTCCCCTTCGGCTGGTACCACCTGCTGAAAGCTATAAGAGGCAAGTCCGACGTTGTAGACCTCCTCTTGGTAGCCGTAAAGCCCGAATATCAGAGCAAAGGCGTCAACGCCATGATTTTCTGCGACCTCATTCCCGAATACAAACGCAACGGCTACAAATACGCCGAGAGCAATCTCGAACTCGAAGGGAACGAGAACGTGCAGAAGCAATGGGAATACTTCGAGCGGCGCCAGCACCGACGCCGCCGCGCATGGCGCAAGCCCATAGAGCAAGTATTTTAACTTAAAAATAGTTAACCAACAATTGCTTTAAGCTATATTTAAAAAATTTTATATTAGCTTTGCTCCAGATTACTTGACTGCCCCTCATACCGGCAGTACAACACACAATGTAAGAAAAAGTGAATCATAGGTTAGGATGCAATTGCCCGGGAGGGTGGTTGCATTTTTTATGTGCATTCGGCTAATATTATTACCTTTGCGCTGTGAAAAATTCTACAGCAAGGAATATTGCCATAGCGATAATAGCCGCCACCGGGCTTATGGTAGGCTCTATAGCCGCATGGAGAATGCTGCGCACGCGCCAGCCCCACGTGGAAATCGACCGCCTCGCCTACCCTGTTGCGGGCGTCGACCTGTCGGCTCACAACGGCATAGTAGATTTCGACTCCCTTGCTGCCGCAGGAATAAGTTTCGCGTATCTGAAAGCCAGCGAGGGAATATCGTTCCGCGACCCCTCCTTCGCGCTGAACTACGCCAAAGGCCGCCGCGCGGGGCTGGCCCTCGGCGCATACCACTTCTTCCGCTTCGACTGCGACGGCCGCCGCCAGGCCATCAACCTCCTGTCGGCCATAAGCAACTGCTCTCTCGACCTTCCTGTGGGCATCGACGTGGAAGAATGGGGCAATCCCGCCGAATATCCCACCGAGATAGTGCGCGAAAGGCTTCGCACCATGATAGCGCTGCTTCAGGCATCGGGTCAGCGCGTGATTGTCTACACCAACAAGCAGGGGCATTCGCGCTTCGTCCGCGAGGCATTTGCCGTTGCCGAACGCCCCGAAGTGTGGATATGCTCGTTCACCGACCCGCCCTTGTCGCGCGAGCCGTGGATGATATGGCAGCACAGCCACATAGGGCGTCTTCCGGGCGTGAAAGGCGCGGTCGACCTCAACATATTCAACGGCGACAGCCTGCAATGGAGGGAATGGCTCGGCAAAGGGCAATAAAAGGCTGTTTTGCACGTTGAATATATGCGATTTACCATATATGAAACACCTCTTAGCCTATATAATCACAGCGACTATGGCGCTCCTCCTGCCGGAAAGCGTCGCAGCGTTCACCACCGACCATTACGCAGCCGGCTCAGTCCTCGCCCAAGGGCGGTGGGTGAAAATAAAAGTGCCGCGGAGCGGCCTTTACCGAATCAGCCCCGCCATGCTCAAGTCGCTTGGCTTTACCGCGCCCTCACGCGTGCGCATACACGGCTACGGAGGCCGCAGAATATCCGACGTGCTTAGCACGGCCAACTATGTCGACGACCTCCCGGCCACATACAGCGAGCTAACTGACAAGGGAATCGTTTTCTATGCCCACGGCCCCGGCGAATGGACCGAAGTTAGCCGCGGACGCTACCACTACGTGCAGAACATCTACACCACCGACGGCTATTATTTTATCACCGAGGCACCCGAGGACTCCGAAGCCCCGGCGGCAGAACCGACCGGTACTCCCGGCAAAGAACCCTCGGCTGCCACCTACTTTACCGAGCGCGTCCACCACGAGCAGGAACTCACACTTGCCGCCGACCACGGCCCGGCCCTCGTAGGCGAGGATTTCCGCTTCAAAAACCACCACGACATAACATTCCGCACACCCGGCGCAATCAAAGGCGAAGAAGCGTGGCTCGAATGCTCGTTCATAAGCACGCTTTACAAACCCGGAAAGCTACTTATAAGCGCCAATGGCAAGGAGTTGGCCAATCCGACACTGCCACAGGTAAAGCCGCCCCACGGCAACCAGAGCGAAACCATATCCCGCAACACTTTCGCCATATCCGAAGAGTCGCCCGAAACAACAGTTGTAAGCCTCTCCCTGTCTACTCAGGGCACTCCGGCAAGGGCCAACCTCAACTACTTAAGCCTCAACTACCGGCGCAAACTCGAAATTCCCGCCTCGGGCTACCTCGAATTCACAGGCGCGGCCTCGGCATACTGCCTTGGCAATGCCTCGGCCGACACACGCATATGGGAAATCAGCAACGACGGCATAAAAAAAGTCAACTGCGAAACGAACAATAACGAAGCCTGCTGGACGATGCCTTCGGCAGCCTCAAAACACTATGCCGCATGGACACCTGCGGCAGACCTGCCCTCGCCGGAAGTCTGCGGCAATGTCTACAACCAAGACCTCCACTCCCTCGAAAGCCACGACATGCTCATCGTGGCACCGGCCACATACCGCCAGGCGGCAGAAAAAATAGCCGCAATCCACCGAAACGAGGACAAGCCTATGACAGTGGCCATCGTCGAGCCGGAAAAGATATACAACGAGTTTTCCTCAGGCTCACCCGATGTTGGCGGCATTCGCCGTTTCCTCAAGATGCTGTACGACAGAGGTGAAGCCGGCATGGGGAACCCTCTGCGCTACGTGCTTCTGTTCGGCCGCACATCGATCGACACACGCGGCATAACCCCCGACGCGCCGACCTACCCCGTAATCCCGTCGTGGATGCCGGCCGCAGTTCGGGCCTCGCTTAGCGACGTGGAGGGATTCTGCACCGACGACATCACCGCCATGCTCTCCGACGGCAGCGGCGCCGACCTGTACCGCGACAAGCTCTCGGTAGCCATCGCCCGCATACCGGCCACATCGGCAGAGGAAGCAGGCAGCATTGCCGACAAGATTGCCCAATACGCCGCCGGAACACGCAAAACAGCGTGGAAGCAGCGCTTTCTCTTTCTCGCCGACGACGGCGACGAGGGCGAGCACCTCAAACAGACCGAAAAAATGATTTCAAAATTCCAGTATGCCGAGCGCCAGCAACACCTTGTGAAGAAGGTATATATCGATGCTTTCGAGCTTGTGGGCAACGAAACACCCGCCGCACGCGAAGCTATGCACCGCTATCTCGACGAAGGCGTCGTGTGGTGGAACTTCATAGGCCATGCCCACAGCACCGGCTGGACTTCAGAGGGAATACTCACATACAGCGACATCAACACGATGTATCTCCGCCACTGGCCATTCATCTACGCGGCCACCTGCGACTTCCTGCGGCTTGACGGAGCCAAGCAAAGCGGCGCCGAGCTGCTGTTCAAGGTGCGCCACGGCGGCGCCATCGGCATCATAGCCGCTGTAAGGCCGGTATACATATCGAGCAACGCTATGTTCTCCAACGCCATCGGACGTGCCCTGGCAATGCGCGACGACCAAGGCCTGCTGCTGCGCCCCGGCGACATATACCGCATAGCCAAAAACGACATTCGCGACAAAAACGACAAACCCTGCGCCGACGACAACCGCCTCCGCTACTCATTCATCGGCGACCCGGCCATGAGGCTCGCCACGCCGTCGAACATAGCGCGAATCGAAAGCATAAACGGCATACCCGTAGGCGGCAACGAGCAGATAACCATAGCAGCCCTCGAAAAAGCCGGCATAAAAGGCTCGGTGACATCGCCCGACGGCACAGTGCTTGAAAATTTCAACGGCACCCTGCTTGTGGAAATATTCGATGCCGAACGCACCTTCACCACCTTGGGCCACCACAAAGACGGCACCAAGGACCCGTTTGAAGACTACGGCGAACGCATATACTGCGGTTCGGCCAAAGTGGTCGGAGGGCGCTTCGAGTTCACAGCCGCAATGCCCGCAGAAATATCCCAGAATTTCAGGCCTGCAACGATGTCGCTGTTCGCATATGCCGCCGACAGCGACAACGAGGCGGCAGGACTCTGCCGCGACTTCTACGTATACGGCTACGACGAGAATGCCGCGCCCGACACCAACCCGCCGACAATCGACTCCTTCGTCCTCAACCACAGCAGTTTCCGAAGCGGTGACACCGTAAACGACTCTCCCATGCTTATCGCTGCCATAAGCGATGACACCGGCATTAATGTTTCCACAGCCGGAATAGGCCGCCAGATGACCGCCCTGCTTGACAACAAGACGAGCCTTGACGACCTTTCGTTCTACTACACCCCTTCGGCCGACGGAAGCCCCGCCGGAGTGATAAACTACCCGCTCGAAAACCTTGAGGCAGGAGCACACACCCTCAGCCTGAGGATATGGGACACAGCCGGCAATCCGGCCAACGCATACATCGAGTTTTTTGTCAATCCCGCCGAAAAACCGAAAATCTACGACGTGTACACCGATGCCAATCCCGCCTCGACGCAGGCCAACTTCTATCTGAGCCACGACAGACCCGACGCTATGATTAACGTCGAGATAAGCGTCTACGACCTGCTTGGAAGACCTCTGTGGAGCAAGAGCGCCAACGGACGAAGCGACATGTTCCTATCCATGCCGGTAAGCTGGGACCTCACCGACAATTCAGGCCGCAGGGTGCCAAGAGGCATATATCTCTACCGCGCCCGGATATCGACCGACGGCCAAAATTACGAAACAGGCTCGCGAAAGATAGCCGTAACAGCTCCGTGACACAAAGAAACAGCCTTTTGGAAAAGATTTTGGCGAAGTTTTTTGTAATTTTGTAGCATGAACCGGAAAGCAAGCATAACACGACAGTCCGACCCTATGCCAGAGCCCACGTTGCGACGCCTGCCATGGTATCTGGCATATCTGAGTATGCTGAAGAACCGGCAGGTAGAATACGTGTCGACCACGCGTATGGCCGAAGAACTCGACGTAGACCCCTCACAGATTGCAAAAGACCTCTCTTTCCTCGGAATAAAGGGCAAGACACGCATCGGCTACGAAGTAAACGTGCTGGAACGGCATCTCCACGACTTCCTCGGCTTCGGCACACGCCACAACGCCCTTATGGTGGGAGTGGGCAGCCTTGGAGCAGCGCTGATTGCCGACTCGGGCCTGCAGCGCTACGGCCTGAACATCGTTGCCGGCATCGATGTCGACCCCAATCTCATCGGCACCTCCATATGCGGGGTCGAAATCTTCGCTCCCGACAAAGTACCGCAGCTCGTCGAAAGCCTCGGAATAAAAATCGGTGTGCTCGCCGTGCCTATCGAAGCCGCCCACGAGGTAGCGCGCATGCTCACCGAAGGCGGCGTGCGCGCCTTGTGGAACTTCACGCCTACCCGCATACTCGTGCCTGAGGGAGTGGTTGTGGCCAACACCTCGATATACTCCCATCTGGCAGTGATGTACAACCGCCTGTCCTCGCTCAAAATATAGGGTATGAAAGTACTGATAGTGCGCGACAACAAAGTAGAGCTCGGAGCCGACTCCGCCGTGCTGCGCTGCGGAGAGCCCGTGTTCGTTCCGGATCCTGTCGAGGACTGGGTGTCGCTTGTCGCTCCCGCCGTTCGCCTTTGCCGCCTCGGCATGCACATGGGGCGCAACGCGAGGGCGTACTTCGATTCCTTGTCCACATTCCACATTCTGATGCCCTCACCGGGCAAAGCGCCGCAAGGAATACCTTACGCGCTGATAGACCGCACATTCTCGCCGGGTGAATGGAGAGCCATAGCCCCCGACAAGGATCAGGACACTATCTCGCTGACAGTGCGCCGAACACCTATCTCCGCAAGACACTCCGAAGCCTCCGACACCATCGAGGTTCAGAAAGGATTCTCCATAAACTCCCTCGGCGCAACCGATACCATAGCCCGAATTTCGCAGTTCTGCACCCTGAAAACGGGCGACGTGGTAATATTCGCAGACTTCGCAGCCGAACTTGACACCCCGAAGCTCGACACCGCCATCGAAGCATATCTCGACTCAGCCAAAAGCCTCTCCGTCAAAATAAAATAAACCACCTTCTATCTCGGATATCACATACCATATATACCATGAAAACAGGGCGACTACGTTTGCTCGCGCTCTGCCTCGTCACATTCGTATTTGCCGCCGCACAAGCCTCCGACGCGTCGCCAAGAGGCTGTACGACCGCAAGCCCGGCAAACTGCGCCACATAATCCTGTACGGCGCAAGCACATACCAAAACCACACTGTCGACTATGATTCAGGTTCGTTTTTGGTAAGCTCTCAGGCTGAAGACCCGGCCCACGCTAGTCGAAAGACCACGAACTACTGTGCCGACCAATACTTCGGAATGCTATCCGACAACTACAGGCACTCAAACATAATAAACGAGCGCATGCTCATAAACGTAGGCAGAATCCCCGCGCGCACCCCGGCTCAGGCACAGGCTGCAAACGCCAAAGATGCCGCAGGCAGCACGCCGCCGCTCAAAATAGTGGTGCTCAGATAGACTTGCGAGGCCTTATGCGAGGGAAGAGCTTGCGGAAACGCACCAGATAGCCCGTCACCCTGCCGCCTCCTACCACAAGGCTCACAGCCACGATAATAAGCGCCAGCCCCGTCCAGTCGCGCGCTGTAAGACGCTCGCCGAACACGCAAACGCCTATCACCACCGCCGTTACCGGCTCCAAAGCGCCCAGTATGGCCGTGGGCGTCGGCCCGATATACTGTATAGCGGCCGTGGTGCAGATAAACGACACCACCGTGGGAAGCACCGCCAATGCCAGCACGCAGCCCCACATATACCAGTGGGCAGGCCCGGCAAAGCTGCTGCCCGGTGTCAGGGCAATCTTCAGAGCGAACAGCAGCGCCCCGAGCACAAGGAGATAGAATATAAGCTTCACCGTGGGCACCTCGCGCAGCCCGGGGCGGTTGACGGCCACTATATAACCGGCATAGGTGAGCGACGATGCCATCACAAGAACCGTTCCGGCAATGCTCAGCGTGGCACCGTCAGAGCCTTTGAAAAGCATCGCGATTCCGCCAAGAGCCATGACTATGCACAGCACAGTGACAGGCGCCAGACGCTCGCGGAAAAACACCGCCATAATCACCGCCACCATCAGCGGATACACAAACAGCAGGGTCGAGGCTATGCCGGCGTCCATAAAGTTATAACTCTCGAAAAGCAGCAAGGACGAAGATGCCATCAATATGCCCACAAACAACATAGGCAGCAGCTCGCGGCGATGCAGCGCCAGACTGCGACCGCGAAACGCCGCCATAGCGCCCATAATGGGCACAGCTGCCAAATAACGGTAGAACAGCACCGCGTCGGCGCCCATGCCGTCGGCATACAGCGGCAGGGCGAAAAGAGGGTTAAGCCCATATGTGGCGGCTGCAATAGCGCCGACTATATAGCCTTTCAGAGAGTGTTTCATATCTTTTTTGAAAAAACTTCGCAAAGGTAGCTAAAAATAACAGTCTGCGGCTCCAAAGTCAAAAAATTATCGAGCCGAAGCGGCATATGTCGTTTTTATTGCGTATCTTAGCACCGTAGATTTGAATGCCGGGCGATCCGGACAGACCTCACCTTATAATCTTTGAAATAATCTTTAAAACAATAAACCGTTCATCCGTTATGTTCAAGAACCAACCCAAAGGACTGATACCCGCGGCATTAAGCAACATGGGCGAGCGCTTCGGCTATTACATCATGAATGCCGTGCTCGTGCTGTTCCTGTGTTCCAAGTTTGGTCTGTCGGGCGACAACGCATCGCTCATCTACTCGTTTTTCTATGCCGGCATCTATATTCTGAGCCTCGTGGGAGGCGCCATTGCCGACAAGACACAAAATTACAAGGGAACCATCGTCAACGGCCTCATCGTGATGACAGCAGGCTACGTGCTGCTCTCGATTCCCATTCTCGCAACACCCCAGAACTCTACATGGCTTCTCACCCTCACCTGCGGTGCCCTCTTCCTGATAGCATTCGGCAACGGCCTCTTCAAAGGCAACCTGCAAGCCATAGTCGGACAGCTCTACGACAACCCCAAGTACAGCTCGCAGCGTGACTCCGGATTCCAGATTTTCTACGTATTCATCAACATCGGCGGCCTTGTGGCTCCCTTCGTGGCTCCTATGCTGCGCAGCTGGTGGCTCGACGTGCACAGCATGGTGTACAATGCCGACTTCCCCGAAATGTGCCATAGATTCCTCAGCGACGCCGGCTCGATGAATGCCGAAAACATGGAAAACCTCTATGCCGTGGCAAGCGCTGCCGGCCATGCCGCCGGAGCCGACCTGCAGGCATTCTGTACCCAGTACCTCGAAGTGTTCAACACCGGCATACACTACTCCTTCATAGCATCGGTAGCCGCCATGCTCATATCGCTCACCATATTCCTGCTTACAAAAAAACAGCTTCCCAACCCCACGGCCCGCGAAAAAGTTCAGAGCGTGCAGTACACCGCCGAGGAAAAACTGGCTATGGCCAAGGAAATCAAGCAGCGCATGGTAGCCCTCTTCGCAGTGCTCGGAATCGTGATTTTCTTCTGGTTCTCATTCCACCAGAACGGCACATCGCTATCGCTGTTCGCCCGCGACTTCGTTGCCACCGACACCATAGCACCCGAAATATGGCAGGCAGTCAACCCCTTCTTCGTTATTGTGCTCACCCCGCTGGTAATGCTCCTGTTCGGCGCGCTTTCCCGTCGTGGCCGTGAAATATCCACTCCCAAGAAGATAGCCTACGGCATGGGCCTCGCAGGCCTCGCCTACCTCTTCCTGTGCATCTACTGCTACGTTCAGGGCTACCCCTCGGGCGACGCCTTCCGCGAAATGGCAGCATCGGCAAAAGAAGGCCTCAAGGCCGGCCCCTGGGTACTCATAGCGCTCTACTTCTTCCTCACTGTGGCAGAACTCTTCATATCGCCTCTCGGCCTCTCCTTCGTATCGAAGGTGGCCCCCAAGCACCTTCAGGGTCTTTGCCAGGGTCTTTGGCTCGGAGCAACCGCCGTGGGCAACCTCCTGCTGTGGATCGGCCCGCTGATGTACAACAAGTGGCCTATTTCCTACGCGTGGGGCGTGTTCCTTGCAGTGTGCCTCGTGTCGATGGGCGTTATGTTCGGCATGGTGAAATGGCTTGAAAGAGTCACCTCCGACACTCCTGCCCCGGCAGCCGCCATCGAAAGCGACGAAGCCGACGTAATCTGATTGCCGTAATCCCCGACATAAAAGCGGCGAGGGTCTTCGATATGAACCCTCGCCGCTTCTATTGTATCGTTTTCAATTATATCATAAGGAGAATGCTTCGCGGACTGCATCTACCGCATCGAGCTTTTCCCACGTGAACAGCTCTACTTCGCGCGTTATAGGCGCTTCGTAGTGCGAGGTGAAGGTTTTCACCACCGTGCGCGGAGTGCGGCCCACATGGCCGTAGGAAGCCGTTTCGCGATAGATAGGATTGCGGAGCTTAAGACGCTGCTCTATGGCGTAGGGGCGCATGTCGAATATCTTCTCCACGCGTGCCGCGATTTCGGCGTCGGTAAGCTCTCCAACGTGCGAGGTGCCGTAAGTGTTCACACACAGACTCACCGGGGCAGCCACGCCGATAGCGTATGCCACCTGCACGAGCACGCGGTCGGCCACGCCTGCCGCAACAAGGTTCTTGGCTATATGGCGTGCGGCATAAGCAGCCGAACGGTCAACCTTCGACGGGTCCTTGCCCGAGAAAGCGCCGCCGCCGTGCGCTCCGTGGCCGCCATAAGTGTCGACTATGATTTTGCGGCCGGTAAGGCCGGTATCTCCGTGCGGGCCGCCTATCACAAACTTGCCCGTGGGGTTGACGTGGAGTATGAAATCTCCGTCAAGCATTGCCGCGATATCTGCCGGGAGGGTTTCCTTCATTCGCGGTATGAGAATGTCGCGCACATCGCGGCGGATAACGTCGAGCATGCGTTCGTCGGCCTCCTCCTGCGAGATACCTTCGCGAGCGGCATCCACGAACTCGTCGTGCTGGGTAGACACCACTATGGTGTTGACGCGCACCGGGCGGTCGTTCTCGTCATATTCGACAGTGACCTGGCTCTTGGCGTCGGGGCGCAGATAGGTCATGTCGACACCCTCGCGGCGTATCTCGGCAAGCGTCATCAGCAGGCCGTGGCTCAGAGCGAGCGTCAGGGGTATGTAGAGCGGTGTTTCGTTGGTGGCATAGCCGAACATCATACCCTGGTCGCCGGCTCCCTGAAGGTCGTTTTCGGCACGCTCGACGCCTCGGTTGATATCGGCGCTCTGCTCGTGCACGGCAAGCAGCACGCCGCACGAATTACCGTCGAAGCGCAAATCGCTGCGGTCGTAGCCTATCTCGTTGATAACCCGGCGAGCGGTGTCCTGCATATCCACATATGCCTCGCTCTTGATTTCCCCGGCAACAACTACCTGCCCCGTTGTCACAAGTGTTTCGCAAGCCACCTTCGACTGCGGATCGCGGGCAAGGAATTCGTCAAGGATAGCGTCGGATATCTGGTCGGCAACCTTGTCGGGATGCCCTTCCGATACAGATTCAGATGTAAATAGATAACTCATAGCATCTTTCGCAATTAATAATCATAAAAAAAACGACCCGGAACCCGGAATCGGGGCTGCGAGTCGGCGAAAAATGCTGGGGCCGCAGCCCCGACAACAGCACGGGGTCTGAAAGCCGTGCTATATCACAATTTTAGCATTTTTTCGAGTGGTTGCAAGCAGCCAAATCTTTCCACTATGCCGGAACCCATCGGATTCCGGCACTGCAAAGATACAAATAAATGCGCTACCTGCCAAATATTTAACATTTGTATGGTGTTCAGTCGAGCGTCTGCCGCCCGCCGCCGTTTACAAAAATCACCTGCCCGCTTATCCACGATGCTGCAGGCGAGGCAAGGAACAACACCGCGCGAGCCACATCGTCGACCTCGCCAAGGCGCTGCAAAGGGGTATGGCGAAGCATGCGCTTCTCCATCTCGGGCGTGAGAATCGAAGCAAGGGCTGCCGTGCGTGTCGCGCCGGGACCCACACAGTTCACCCGCACGCCCATAGGCCCGAAATCATAGGCAAGATTAGCCGCCATATGGTTGAGGGCAGCCTTCGACGAAGAGTATATGCTCATAGCGGCCTCCTTGTCGACCGAACTCATCGACGTGATATTAACTATGCTGCCATAGCCCGACTCCACCATATAAGGCACAACCAGACGGCACAGCTTCCACGGAGCAAAGACATTGACACTGTACACCCGCACGAGGTAATCGGCATCTGTCGCGAACGGATTTTCGCGGCCTCCGCCGCCGAAACCGGCATTGTTAACCAGTATGTTGACGGTGCCATAGCTGTCTACGGCGGTTTTCACAAGCGCGTTGAGCCTGTCGTCCCTAAGCACGTCGCACTCCACGGGGGAGGCCTTGCCGCCCTCCGCCTCGATAAGAGATACCGTTTGCCGCGCCTTATCGGCACTACGGTCGCCCACAACCACGCTCGCGCCCGCTGCGGCAAGTATGCGGCAGCATGCCCGGCCTATGCCGTCGCCTCCGCCTGTCACTATTGCCACACGGCCGCCAAGGTCAAATAAAGAATCTGTATTCATAGACAAAACTTCGAGTATGTTTACTTTTGGCTTATGTAAGATTTAGAATGATTTTTCGAGTATGTTTTGAGATTGAATGAAGGAGTTATGGGGCCCCATAACGACTGAATGAAAGCTTGAAACAGGCCGAAAAAGCTTCTAAAGATTTCATAGAGTTAAAAGTAAACATACTCTTTGGAGCGTTTAGCACCCTTTTGAATAACAAAACTCACGCACCACGGTTCAGCGCGCCGCGCCAGCTTGCACACCCGCCTCTTTTTACGTACTTTTGCCAATATGATAGCGGCATCTTTCTTCAGCAGCCCGGAGTTTTATGTTGTGGCGGTATTCGTTGCTGCGGCAATAATAGGTATGGCCGCCATGCCGGGGCAAAAGGGCGAAGTGCGGACATTTCTCTACGCAGGCATGCTCGACTACGATGGCATCCCTTCCGAACCGTGCATCACGGCCCGTGTAGACGATTCGGGCCATCTCCACATACACCGCTTCGGATTAAGCGGCATAAGCACAGACGGGGCTTACAGCATAGCAGTTAAGGTATCGGGCTTCGACGTGACGATAGAAGAAAGGCTTACCGGCGGCAGCCCCTATGCCGGCGGTGCCGACAAAGCCCATGCCATAATCGACTGCCTCGGACTCGAACGCTACCATATCCAGTACCGCAGCGAGGCCACAGGGCGAAGCGCGGCTTTTTCCTTGCGCATAGCGCCGGGAAACACTATCGACAGGCTACTGTCGTAGCTACATTATGTGGCTGAGGAACCACGTCGAAATCTGCACATAGATTATAAGGCCCACTATATCGTTCGATATCTGTATGAACGGGCCTGTGGCGAGAGCGGGATTAATGTGCAATTTTTCAAGTGTAAGAGGCACCACAGTGCCAAGCATGGAGGCAAACATCACCACCACGAAGAGCGACACGGCCACTGATAGCGTGACGGCCAAATCGCCCGGCATCGTAATCAGGTTGTACACAAGCACCACCGCCGAGATAACCGACGCGTTGAGCAAGCCTATGAGAACCTCTTTGCCAAGCTGCGAGGCAAAGTTCTTTATATCGAGCGAACCGTTGGCAAGACCCTGCACCACGATGGCAGACGCCTGCACGCCTACATTTCCACCAGTGCCGCCTATTATGGGAATAAACAGCGCGAGCGCCGTAACGGCCTGCAACTGGTACTCGAAAGTTCCCAGAATGACCGACGCGAGCAAGCCCGAGGCTATGCCAACGAGCAGCCAGGGTATCCGCGCCTTGGTCTGGGCAAACACGGAGTCGTCGGCGTCCACGTCGCTCGATATACCCGACGCGAGCTGATAGTCGCGTTCGCTGGCCTCGCGCACCTGGTCCATCACGTCGTCGACCGTTATCCGTCCCAACAGGCGCCCTATCGAATCGACCACGGGCATAGCCACAAGGTCGTACTTCTCAAAATCGAGAGCCACTTCGTCGATAGGGGTGTCTACCTTGACGCTCACGGGGTCGGTTTCCATCACATGCTTTATCTTCGACACCGACGGGTGGGTGAGCATCTTCTTCAGCGGGAATGTGCCCCGGAGGCGGTCCTCGTTGTCAACCACGTAGACGTAGTAAATCTCGTCCATGTCCTCCGCCTGCAGGCGCATCTGCTTTATACACTCGGGCATCGACCAGTTCTCGTTCACCACAATCATCTCGGTGCCCATAAGGCCGCCGGCGGTATCTTCGTCGTACTTCAGGAGGTCGATAATGTCGCCCGCCTGCTCCACGTCGTCGATATGGCTGAGAATCTCCTCGCGCTCGTCCTGGTCGAGCTGCTGTATAAGGTCAACGGCGTCGTCGGTATCGAGATGGTCGATCTGCTTGGCGATTTCTTCCGCCGGCATGGCATTGAGCAGCTTGAGGCGATCGTCCTCGTCCAGCTCCATAAGCACGTCGGCCGCCTTTTCCTCGTCAAGAAGCTTGAACAGATACTCGGCCTGCTCAAGCTCGAGATTGCGGTACAGCTCCGCTATGTCGGCAGGGTGCAGGCTCGCAAGCTCCGTGCGTGCCTCCTCGTGCTTGTCGTCGGATATTATGCTTTTCAGATGCTCGAGATAGTCCTCGTCAAACTCTTTCATAACTTGGAAGCGTTGGCGCGCAGGGAACTTACTGCACGGGTTATTTCTTTAAACTGCTCTACCGACAGCTGCTCCGGCCTCAGCGAAGCATACGGGAGCGCGTCGGCCGACGCTCCCGGCGGCAACAGGCTGCGAAGGGAGTTGCGGAGAGTCTTGCGCCGCTGTCCGAAGCCGGTCTTCACCACCGTGCGGAACAGAGCCTCGTCGCAGCCCAGATCGCGCACGCCGTTGCGTGTGAGCCGCACCACGCCCGACTTTACCTTAGGCGGCGGATTGAACACATTCTCGCTCACCGTGAAAAGGTACTCCACATCGTACCACGCCTGAAGCAGCACGCTGAGAATGCCACGCGCCTTGGTTCCGGGAGGAGCGGCGAGGCGTTCGGCCACCTCGCGCTGCAACATGCCGCTACAGCACACTATCCTCTCGCGGTAATCAAGCACTCGGAAAAAAATCTGCGACGATATATTGTACGGATAATTGCCGATAACGCAGAAAGGCTCGTCGCCGGGGAACAGCTCGGCCATATCCATCTGCAAAAAGTCGCCTTCCACTATCCTCGGCTGCGGAGAAGGCAGATGCTCCTTGAGCCATGCCACGCTCTCACTGTCTATTTCGGCCACGGATAACAGCGGATAGGGGTGCTTCTCCATCAGAAAACGGGTAAGCACACCCATGCCCGGGCCTATTTCGAGCACCGGAGTATCAGGATAATCATCAAGGGTAGAGGCTATGCGCCCGGCAACTCCGAGATCTGTCAGAAAATGCTGCCCGAGGGCTTTTTTAGGCTTTACTCCGCTCATAGAAGGCATCTTTTATGGGTAAGACAATCGGCTACACAGCCTTTCCAATTACAAAATTACACAAAAGCTGCGGAAAACACAGCTTCCGCGCCGCATGTCCGGCGAAATTTCTGCCGGGCGAAAGGATGTTCAGATTTATTGACGTATATTTGCATTCTGTTAAGCTCCGGATATACACAACAAAAAACAACTACCAGACCATAAATAAACCTTCAATACCACCGGGATGAAACAACTACAACCTAAAATCATCACTTCGATAGTGGCTTTTTCGCTATCTCTGGGCTGCCTCCATTCGGAAGCTGCCGAAAAAGGCCGCCGCACAGACGCTCTTGAAAGCGCCCTATGGAACCAGTCGGAATGGATATCGGCTGCCAATGCCCCCGTCGTGACAGGCCCCATAAACGAAAGCAACGAGCGCTCCGCCGACGGTGCGAGCTGGTTCGTGTCCAAAATAAAAAACGGCAAGAAAGTACAGTCGGCCAAGTGGATGACCAGCGGACTGGGCGTATACGAGCTTTATGTGAACGGACATCTCATAGGCTCCGAAATACTCAAGCCCGGATTCACCCACTATGGAAAGACCAAGCGTTCGTTCACTTACGACGTGACAGACGCCATATCCACCCGGAAAGGCGCGGAAAACACTCTCTCCGTCCAAGTAACACCCGGATGGTGGGGCGACCGTATAATAACTCCCGGCGGCCACGACGGCATGAGAGGAAAGAAAGTCGCTTTCCGAGGTGTGCTGGAACTCACCTTTGACGACGGCAGCAAGGAATACCACGGCACCAACTGCAGCGACTGGAAAGCCGGAATAGCAGGCCCTGTCAAGCACGCATCGATATTCGACGGAGAAGAATACGATGCCCGCGAGCAGCTCGGACACGAGGTAGCCCACACACTTCTCGTACCTGAAAAGAACACAGAGTTCAACGGCCGGATAATACCCTCCGACGGCGCAGAAGTGTACCTCCGCGAGGATTTGGCCATGCAACCGCGCAGAACATACGTATGGAACGGCGTCACCGGGGCAAGCGACGAAGCTTTCGGCACCGTGGTGATAACACGCGAATACGCTCCCGGCGAGGAAATAACGATAAAGCCGGGTGAAAAACTCGTGGTGGACTTCGGGCAGAACTGCGCCGCCGTGCCTTGGTTCGAGTTCAATGCCAAAGAAGGAACACAGCTCAAATGCCTCCCGGCAGAGCTGCTCAACGACGGCAACGGCGCCAAAAAGCGCGGTATGGACGGCCCCGAAGGCAGCTGCCACCGACTCAACCTGCGCACGCCCGAAACCGGCATGACTCTTGACTACACCTTTGCCGACAACAAAGACTTTGTGACATACCACCCGCGATGCTCCTTCTTCGGCTATCGCTACATGACCGTCGTAGCCACCGACGAAGTACGCATCAAGTCAATGAAGTCGATACCCGTTAGCTCCATAACCAAAGAAATGGAAATCGGCTCGATAACAACCGGCAACGCCTTGGTAAATCAGCTTATTTCCAACACCTTGTGGGGACAGCGCTCCAACTACCTATCCGTAACTACCGACTGTCCACAGCGCAACGAACGCCTCGGCTGGACCGCCGACACACAGGTATTTGCCGAAACCGGCACATTCTTTGCCAACACAGGGCAGTTCTTCCACAAATGGATGGGCGATATGCGCGACACCCAGAGCGACCTCGGCGGATTCCCCGGCGTGGCTCCCGCCTCGCAGTACGGCGCCGAACCGACATCGATGATGCGCCTCGGCTGGGCCGACGCCGGCGTGATAGTGCCTTGGGTGGTATGGAAGCAGTTCGGCGACACCCGCATTGTCGATGACAACTGGGAAGCTATGGAGAAATACATAGACCATATCAACGACACCAAATACGACCACCACACCCTCTCAGCCGAAAACGACAACTACCAGTGGGCCGACTGGCTCAGCTACGAACCGCTCGAAAGCTGCGGCGGTGGCATATTCGGCCCCGACGGCGCTATCCGCCCCGAAACCTACGGCTACTGGAACTACCTCAGCGCCAGCTACTGGCTCATCGACGCGGAAATGATGCTCGATATGGCGAAAGCCACAGGCCGCGATACCGGCAAATACAAGAAAATGGTAGCCGAGGCCCGTCAATACATTATCGACTCATTCCTCAACCCCGACGGAACTTTCAAGACAGAGATTCTCAACACCATGCAGACTCCGGCGCTCTTCGCCCTGAAAAACAAGATAGTGAAAGGCGAAGCCAAGGCCAATATGACAGAGCGCCTTCGCAACAACTTCAAAGAGCACGGCAACTGCCTCCAGACAGGCTTCCTCGGCACATCGATACTTATGCCCACGCTCACCGAAAACGGCATGGACGACATAGCCTACGAACTTCTGTTCCAGCGCAAAAATCCGAGCTGGCTGTACTCGATCGATAACGGCGCCACAACTATATGGGAGCGCTGGAACAGCTATATGATCGAACACGGCATGGGTCCGCGCGGCATGAACAGCTTCAACCACTACGCATACGGCTGCGTGTGCGAGTGGATGTGGGAAACAATGGCCGGAATAGCTGCTGACGTCGACCAACCCGGCTTCAAGCGCATCATTATGAAACCCGTGCCCGACAAACGACTCGGCTTCGTAAAAGCCGAATACAATTCGGCCGCCGGACTTATCAAAAGCCACTGGCGATACGAGGGCGAAAAATGGGTGTGGGAGTTCACCGTGCCGCAAGGAGCGATAGCCGCCGTGACACTCCCCGGCGAAACCACCGTAAAGGAATACGCAGCCGGCTCCCACAAAATAGTGAAATAAACCACGTATAAACCATTTACGATTTACGGAGGCGCTGTGTCGGTTCGCGACACAGCGCCTCTTGTTTTTGCGCGTAAAAAACACTACGCATTGTTGCATAATTGGTGAAAATATTTTTATCTTTGAGCCGTGATATTTTTCCGACATAATCACAAAATAACTCCGGGCTTATGCCTGAACACCTAACAAACTAATACACTACAACATGATTATCGGAATTCCAAAGGAAATCAAAAACAACGAGAACCGCGTGGGCATGACTCCCGCGGGTGTTCGCGAACTCGTGGCACACGGGCACACCGTGTATGTTCAACACACTGCAGGCGAAGGCAGCGGATTCGCAGACAGCGAGTACGAAGCCGCCGGAGCAAGCATATTGCCTGAAATTGCTGACGTCTACGGCATAGCCGAGATGATAATAAAGGTAAAGGAACCGATAGAACCGGAGTACAAATTAGTAAGAAAAGGACAATTACTGTTCACATACTTCCACTTCGCCTGCGACCGCGAGCTGACTATGACCATGCTCGAATCCGGAGCCACCTGCATAGCATATGAAACCGTAGTAGGCCCTCAGGGAGGCCTGCCGCTGCTCATACCCATGAGCGAGGTTGCCGGCCGCATGTCGGTGCAGGAAGGCGCCCGCTTCCTCGAAAAGCCGCAGGGCGGCCGAGGCATCCTCCTCGGAGGCGTGCCGGGAGTGAAACCGGCCAAGGTGCTGGTGCTCGGCGGCGGCGTGGTAGGACGCAACGCCGCGCTTATGGCTGCCGGCCTCGGTGCCGACGTGACCATCACAGACATATCCCTGCCCACGCTGCGCCATTTGGCCGAAGTGATGCCGCGCAACGTGAAAACACTCTACTCCTCGCGCCATAACATCGAAACCGAGCTGACAACGACCGACCTCGTGATAGGCTCCGTGCTCATACCCGGAGCCAAAGCCCCGCACTTGGTAACCGCCGACATGCTCCGACTGATGCGCAAGGGCACCGTGATGGTCGACGTTGCCATCGATCAGGGCGGCTGCTTTGAAACATCGCACGCCACCACCCACTCCGACCCCGTGTACACCGTCGACGGAATCGTGCACTACGCCGTGGCCAACATTCCCGGAGCAGTGCCCTACACCTCCACCATGGCGCTCACCAACGCCACCCTGCCCTACGCCCTGCGGCTTGCCGACAAGGGCTGGCAGGAATCGTGCAAAGCCGACAAGGGTCTTGCGGAGGGCGTCAACATAGTCGATGGCAAAGTCACATTCAAAGCCGTGGCGGAAGCCTTCGATTTACCCTATACCCCTCTCAGCATTTGAACAATCGCGGCCATCTCCGCGTTTAGAGTGCGCGGCTTCCTCTACAACAGGCGGAAGCCGCGCCTATAACCTATCAGAATATCCTATGAAGCAAATCTACCGCGCTGCCTCTCTCTGCATCGCTGCCGCCATGGCAGCATCTGCCTTTGCCGAAGCCCCGGCAGGATACTACAGCACGCTCGACGGCAAGAAAGACGGCGAGCTTAAAACTGCTATCCACAACATTGTGAGCAAGTTCACCCGCATTTCGGGCTACTCCGACCTGCCGAAGTACTTCCAGACCACAGACGTCTACCCCGAGTCGAAGCGCTGGTGGGATATGTACTCCGACATTCCGCTATACGCCCCGTCGTTCAACGGCCTTAACCGCGAGCACTCTTTTCCCAAGAGCTGGTGGGGCGGCTCGCAAAGCGTGGGAGCGTATGTCGATCTCAACCACCTCTACCCCTCCGAAATATCGGCTAACACGGCCAAGAACAACTACCCGCTCGGCGAAGTGGACCGCTCCATAAAAGTACGCTTCGACAACGGCGTGTGCGCTGTCGGCAACCCTGTCAACGGTCAGGGCGGCGGCGCCCAGTTCGTGTTCGAGCCAAACGACGAATACAAAGGCGACTTCGCCCGAACCTATTTCTACATGGTGACCTGCTACCAGAACCTTACATGGAAATATACCTATATGGTGAGCCAGAACACCTACCCGACGCTCAACGGCTGGTCGGTCGACCTGCTTATGAAGTGGCACCGCGACGACCCCGTGAGCCAGAAAGAAATAGACCGTAACGAAGCGGTATTCGGCTTCCAGAACAACCGCAATCCCTTTATCGACATGCCCGAACTGGCCGATTACCTGTGGGGCGACAAGAAAGGCGAGGCATTCAAGCCCGGAGGAGGCGACACCCCCGTGGTGCCTCCCACAGGCGACCCCGAGCTGCTCGCCCCCGCTGCCGGAATGGAGCTGCAGTTCGGCGACGTGGCCATAGGCAGCACGGCAACGGCCAAGCTGCTCTTCCGAGGCATCAACATAACCGACAAAGAACTTTCGCTCGCCCTCTATAACCGGCAGGATCCCGAGGCCGCCAAGATGTTCTCCATACCCTCCACAAAGATACCGTCGTCGAGCGTGTGCACCACCGAGGGCTACTGGCTCGACGTGAGCTACAAGCCGTCGGCACTCGGCGAGCACATCGCATACATAGCCGTGACAATTCCCGGCGGGGGCTCGCGCAGCGTCACACTCCGAGGCAACGCCCTGCCCGTGCCCACCCTCTCGCCCTGCACCGCCACAGAGCCTACCGACATACAACCCGACAGATACACCGCCAACTGGACCGCGCCTGAAAGCGACATCATAGACTACTTCGTGGTAAAACGCACGCGCTACACCGGCTCGACGGTAGAAACCGAAGAGCTGCCCGCCGAAAACAACTTCCTCGAAATAGACGGCTTCGACCGGTCCGACAGCGAGTCATACTCCGTGCAGAGCGTGCGTCTGGGACACCGCTCGGCAGAATCGAACACCATCTTTGTGCGTCACTCCGGAATCACCGGCGTGGAAGCCGAGCAGCCACTCATCATACAGACCTTCCCCGGCACAATGCGCTTCATATGCAGCGAGCCGCAGACAGGCTGCCGCGTCTATGATATATCCGGGCGCACAGTCCGAATCATCGACACCGTTGAGCAGAATATGGATATCGAGATGCCACAAGGCGTATACCTCGTAGTCACCGACCAGCACCCCACTCCCATAAAAGTGGCCGTGCAGTAACACCGCGACACAAACTTGGGGGAAGCTCCGCTCTCAGCAGCCGGGCTTCCCCCTTATTTTTTGCTTAAGGAACATTTTTAAGCCGTTTTGGCCCACAGCGCCACAAGTGAATTTCAATATTTTTACCTAATTTTGCACCCATGCTAAAATTCATAGGAAAACTATCTTTCAGGAAATTCATCACCGGCCTTGCGGCCATTCTATGTGCCTTGGCAGCAGACGCGCAGATACTCGTTACCGGCGGTGGCGACCTGCTTGACGCCGACAGCGTGAAGCGCGATTTCTCCAACCAGCCATATTTCGGCATGTACAAGGACAACTACTTCATCTTCGGCCCTTCCGTGGGAAAACGCCCCACCCGGCAGAACACCAACGTTAAATTCCAGATTTCGATAGCCCAGCGCCTTACGCGCTCCACCCTCCCATGGGGAACATACCTCTACCTTTTCTACACCCAGAAGTGCTTCTGGAACGTGCTTGAAAACTCCATGCCTATGACCGACCTCAACTTCAACCCCGGCATAGGACTCACCAAACCATTCTTCGCCAAGAACCGCTATATCGGCAAGCTCACCTTCATGATAGAGCACGAAAGCAACGGGCGCGACAGCATCGAATCGCGCTCGTGGAACCGCGTGGCTCTGGCTGCAAACGTTTTCGTTACAAAAAACCTGATGGTGCACGGCAAGATATGGGCGCCGATAGTCGACGGCGAGAACAACCGCGACATCGTGGACTACTGCGGATTCTGGCAGATAGGCACACAGGTGGTGAGCGACGACAAGCGCTTCAGCGGCGGCGTGACCGTGGTGAAGCGAAAAGGCTGGAACCTTAACTCCAATGTGATAGTAGACCTGTCCTACCGCATATTCAAGCAGGAAAACCAATACCTCTTCCTCCAGTTCTACAGCGGCTTCGGCGAGGGACTGCTCGAGTACAACCGCTATCATTGCCAAGTCCGCATGGGCTTGCTTATCAAACCTAAACTATTCAGCGACTTCTGATGAACCGTTTTATCATATCCATACTCATTGCCATCGCGGCAGCGGCCTGTACCGACCACGACCAGTTCCGCATAAGCGGCACAATCGAGGAGGAACCGACAATGAACATACGCGTGGGCTACTATGCCGACGGCGTTTACCGCACCCTTATCACAGTGTCGGAAAAAGGCGCCTTCGAGTTCTACGGCTCATCGAGGCAGCCCACCGTGGTAGAGATCTACGACTATGAGTACCGCCTGCTCGGACGCGTCTATGCCGCCAACGGGCAGACACTCGATGTGAAACTCGCCCGCTCCAACCCATATGACCTGTCGGTCGACGGCAACGAAACGGCAAAGGCTTGGGCCGACTTCCTCCGCGCCAATGCCGACAGCCTGCGCGCCGACAACGCCAAGGCAAACGACATCATAGGCCGCTACATCGCAGCCAATCCCGCAAGCACGGTGTCGACACTGCTTCTGCTAACATCGTTCGACTCCGCCGCCGAGCCTCTTATGGCCGACTCACTGCTCGGCCTGATTGCGCCGGAAGCCCGTCCGTCGGCACTTACCGACGGCTACAACTACCTGCTGCAACGCGTGGTGGCCGAAACTGCCGACGAGCCGGTGCTGCCATTCCGATATATGACGCGGACCGACAGCGTGCGTTCGTTCAAGCCCGCCGACAGCCGCATTTCGCTCATAGCCGTTAGCGACGAAAACAGCAAACGGCTCGACTCCATCCTGCCCGCGTTGCGACGCCTCTACAAAAAGAACGGCAAAAACAAAGTAGCACTCATCGACCTCTCTGTCGATTCCGACAGCCGCGACTGGAAGCACTCCGTGTCGCCCGACAGCGCCAAATGGGAGCAAGGCTGGACACCCGGCGGCATAGCGTCGCCCGGACTCGAACGCCTCGCCATACCGTCCGTGCCCTACTTCATCATCTGCGATTCCACAGGCACACAGCTCTATCGCGGAGCCTCGGTCGGCGCGGCTGAAGCCTACATTTCGTCAATCCAAAAATAGAAGCACCAATGCTCGTAAAATCCTATGCAGCTGCCGTCCGTGGCATCGACGCCATCATCGTCACAGTTGAAACCGTGGTGGAAAAAGGAATGCAATACTGCATAGTGGGCCTTCCCGACGCCTCTGTCAAGGAAAGCCACGAGCGCGTACGCTCGGCAATAAAGCAGTCGGGCTATAACGTAGGCCGTACAAACGTGGTCATCAACATGGCTCCCGCCGACGTGCGCAAGGAAGGCTCCGCCTACGACCTCCCCATCGCCATAGCCATACTCGTCGGCTCAGGGGTGATAAACGCTCCCGATCTTGACAAATACATGATAATGGGCGAACTGTCGCTCGACGGAAGCCTGCAACCCGTCCGTGGCATTCTGCCTATGGCTATCGCAGCACGCGCAGCCGGGTTCAAGGGCATGCTCGTACCCTCGGCAAACGCCACAGAAGCTGCCGTGGTCGACAATCTCGAGGTATACGGCATGGACAACCTCCGCGAGGTGGCCGACATGCTGTCGGGCGCCTCAGCTCCCCGCCCTACGGTGGTTAACACCCGGGAGGAATTTGCCGTGGCTGCGGGAAATTTCGACTTCGATTTTTCCGAAGTGAAAGGCCAGGAAAATGTGAAGCGCGCTTTCGAGGTAGCCTGCGCAGGCGGCCACAACATACTCCTGATAGGGCCTCCGGGCTCGGGAAAGTCAATGATGGCCAAGCGGCTGCCCTCTATAATGCCGCCGCTGAGCCTGCGCGAAGCGCTGGAAACCACCAAAATACACTCAGTGGCAGGAAAACTCAGGCGCGGCTCGCGCCTTATGGCAGCACGCCCTTTCCGCTCACCGCACCACACGGTATCGCCCGTGGCCATGGTAGGAGGCGGCTCCAACCCCATGCCCGGCGAAATATCCCTTGCCCACAACGGCATACTCTTTCTCGATGAATTTCCGGAGTTTCCACGCTCGGTTCTCGAAGTATTGCGCCAGCCGCTCGAAGACAGGCACATAAGCGTGTCGCGCGCCCGCTACCAAGTCGATTACCCGGCCGGATTCATGCTCGTGGCATCAATGAACCCCTGCCCTTGCGGATACTACAACCACCCCACCAAAAACTGTACCTGCGCGCCCGGAGCGGTGCAGAAGTACGTAAACCGCATATCAGGCCCTCTGCTCGACAGAATCGACATACAGGTAGAAATCCTACCCGTGCCCTTCGACGAACTATCGTCGCGCTCGGCAGGCGAACGTAGCAAGCAGATACGCCGCAGGGTGGTGCAGGCTCGCGAGATTCAGGCCGCGCGCTTCGCCGGAGAGGAGGCCGTGCACTGCAATGCCCAGATGAACCCGCGCCAAATCGAGGCTCACTGCTCGCTGTCGGCTGAATGCACGGCGATACTGCGTCGCGCCATGACAAAATACGATATGTCGGCACGCGCATACGACCGCATATTGAAAGTGGCACGCACCATCGCCGACCTTGACGCCTCCACCACCATCGAACCCCGCCATATAAGCGAGGCAATAGGCTACCGCAACCTCGACCGGGGCACATGGGGCGCCACATCGGCCACAACACCGTTCTGACCCTACATAATCAAGCTATGATAGAAGAAATACTCCTGCACAACAAGAATTTCGTGGCCGAGAAAGGCTATGAGAAATATATCACCACAAAGTACCCCGACAAGCGTCTGGCCATTGTCACATGTATGGACACTCGCCTTATCGAACTGCTGCCGGCGGCACTCGGTCTGCGCAACGGTGATTTCAAAATCATCAAAAACGCCGGAGGCACCATCACCAATCCCTTCGACTCCACGATGCGCTCGCTGCTTGTGGCCGTATACGAGCTTGGCGTGAACGAAATAATGGTTATAGGCCACACCGGCTGCGGCGTGCAAGGCATGAACGCCGCAGAGATGCTCCACCTGATGCGCAAACGCGGCGTGAGCGAGGAACACATCACCCTCATGCGTCACTGCGGCATCGACCTGGACGGTTGGCTGCACGGCTTCGAAGACACCTCCGAAGCCGTGAGCGAAACAGTAGACCTTATAGGAAAGCACCCGCTGATGGCCGCCGACGTGCGTGTACGGGGCTACATAATGGATTCTACCACCGGCGAGCTAAGCCCCGTGGACTAATCCCCGACGCGCGAAAGCGTCTGCAGCAAGGCATCGGCAAGGCCTACCGAATAGCCCTGCCGCACGAATACCACGCGGTTGAAAGTATCGGCTATCACCACCACCGGCAACTGCCCAGCAGGCAATTCGAGAGCCGAGCAAAGCTCCGAAGCAATGGCGCCGTCTACGTCCGCGCCAAGCACCATGTTTGAAGGCAGCTGCCCATGCAGCGAGGCATCGAAACGCCCGAGCGAGGCCCTGTCGGGGAACACAAGCATAATCTTGCGTCCGTCGGCCTCGAAATCACGGGCGCGGGCCGCTATATCGTTTATGGCGTGCGCAGAGGGTTCGTGTTCCGGCGCAGCAAGCACCAGAGTGTAGTAGCCACGTCCCGTGGTCGACAACAGCGACTTGGTGGTGCCTGTGGCGGCGTCATAGTAGAGATTTTCGGAATTGAAATTCCCGGCCACCTGCACGGCGCTGTCGTCCTGCCTGAGTATGAACGGCACTGACACGGTATCACCTTCGGCCACGGAGAAGCATTCGCCATGTACCAGCACGGCGCCGTCGGCAAGGCGTTGCCCCGTGAGCAGCACGTAGTTGCCTGTGTCAAGAGGCATGGGCGACGACACAAATTGCGACAGCGGAGCCATCTCATCGTAATTCTGCAATACAGGCCGTCCGTTCTCAATCTTGCTCAGGGTGAAGTGTGAGTAATAGCGAGGCTCTGCGCCGCTGCGTGGCGGGCATTCCAAGCGGACAAAACCTACCGGGGCGGCTGTCTGCGCCGAAGCGCCGAAGTCGACGTCTACCCAGCTTTCTCCGCCCGGCGAATACTGTGTTTTACCGCTTACGGGGTCGATACGCGCCGCCACACCGAGCGAACGCGCGCCCGCGACAAAGAATATGGAGCGCGACAAGGCATCGGCCTTGCGCTCGCGCCATACTGCCTGCGGCGACATTCTGAAACCAAGCGGGTTCCAAGCGTCGTCAAGGCATATGCTGTCAGCCACCCACTGCACCCAGCGCTCCGGCTGTGCGCCCATGGCCTTGTCGAGCCGGGCGCCGAAGAAAGCCTTGTACGGCGTGAGCATCTCGCGTTCCACTCGCGGGTTAAGTATGTAGGCATCATATAGAGCGGTGGCATATGGCGGGGTGGCGAGATGATCGGCAAGCACCTCTGCGGTAACGTCGTTGAGGTCTTTTTCGGCGAGCTGCTCGAGCATCGTCAGCGCTTTTTCGCGTTCCGACGGCTGCACAGAGCGCAGAAAGCCGCTTATCACTTCGTGATTTCCACGCGCATGGCGCATCACCGTGGCTACCCTGTCCGCAGGCAGGCCAAGCTCAGTTGCAAGAGTGGCGGCGCACCCGTCGCCGCAGAAAGTCGAGGTATATGCCGTGCGTACAGAGTCCTCGGCTGCCTTGCGGCGCTCGTTTTCGGCACGCTGCGCATCGGTGACAGCAGGAAGCAAGCCCGACGCCGACGGAGGCACAATGTCGAACGACGCCCGCCAGCGTCCACGGCCGTCGACCGTTAATTGAACCTTGTTGTCCTCGCCTGCCGACACTTTCGACAGTCCGTAATATCCCTTTCCGTCCGAAGCCCATACCACCATATGGCCCATACCGGCCACAAGCGATGCTCGGCCCTCCTCGTCGGCCACCTTCGTGGCCACCGGGAAAAACTCGGCATAATTGTAAAGGCAGAAATCAACACGCGCTCCCTTGGCGGGACGTCCGTCGGCATCATACACCCGCACGTCTATGGCTGCAGTCGGAGCGTAGTTCGATGTGACATTTATAAGTGTGTTCGTATTCGTTTGCTCAAGTTGTTCTTCCGGGCCGTCATAAGCGCCGAACACCTTGGTGGTCATAAGCATTCCACGCGAAGCCGGGGCGTTGAACCAGCCGAGGTCAAGCACAGGCTCCGGCTCGCAGGCACCTAAAAAATGCCATTTGCCATCGGCCCAGGCCTCCACCCACGCGTGGTTGTCGTCGGTATGCGCCCATCGGGGCGTATATACCTGGCGTGCAGGTATTCCCACCGCGCGTAGCGCCGCCACTGTGAAGGTCGATTCCTCGCCACAGCGGCCCAGAGCCGAGCGCATGGTGGCGAAAGGCGAATTGGTACGTGCGTCCGACGGCCGGTATGTGGCCTTCTCGTGGCACCAGTGGTTCACTTCGAGTATCGCCTCGCCCATCGAAAGACCCTTCACACGGTTCTTAAGCTCATCGTACATAGCAGGACGGGAGAGGTCGAGGTCTTCATTATTGACACGCACAGGCAGCACGAAATGGCGCCATTCCCGCTCTGGCACCGAGCCGCCCCACGGCATCTCGCGCGCGGCACGCAGCGACGACCGTATGTTGGCCAGGTAGAACGACGCATCGTGGTCGGCAATATCGGGCAATGGCATATAGGCATACAGCCACCGCAGGGCATCTTTCTCGTCGCCACTCACGGTGTCGGACGCAAGCATCGCGGCCACATCGCCTCGCTCGCCGCCACTGTATCTCCCGCTGTAGGCGTACTTTGATCCGCCATAGGCCGCCACGGCAGTGACCGCGCATAACAATACGCTTATAAGTTGCTTATACATTGTGCTATTTGTTTTACAAGTTCGTATGATGTTACCATTCGCACGCCGTTATCGGCGGCTCCCATTTTCACCGCCGGAGCAGGTGCGCTTGCCAACGGCGCGCGGGCTGAGGCATGGAGCTCGTCGGCAACGGCTGCCACTGCGGCGGCATTGTCGGCGTTTATGCCCGCCCCTGCAAGAATTTTTATACGCCCTGCCCCGCTCTGCCTCAGATGCCTCAGCATCGGTATGCCCTCGTAAGCCGAAGGAGCACACCCCGATGTCAGGACGCGGTGGAAGCCAAGCTCTATAAGCTGTCGGAAAGCAGCGTCGGCATCTGCCACGCGGTCGAAAGCCCGGTGGAAAGTGAGCTGCATGCCCGAAGCCGCGTCGACTACCTGCCGCATGGCCTCGACATCAACGGCGCCGGTCGCCGTCAGGGCTCCCACGGCAACGCCGTGTGCGCCGAGCCTGCGGGCTTCAGCTATGTCGGCAAGCATTACGTCGAGTTCCCGCCGGCTGTACACAAAATCGCCCTCACGGGGCCTTATGAGCACATGCACTCTCAGCCGAGGCACCCTAAGCGCCTCGGCTATCATTCCGGCCGACGGTGTTAGGCCTCCGCAGTCAAGAGCAGAACACAGCTCCACACGGGCCGCTCCGCCACGGGCGGCAGCTTCCACTCCCGCTATGTCACCGGCACATACTTCGAGAATCATAGTCATTCAGTTTCGAGTTCCACCACATAGTCTATCGTCGCCTCAGGCTGTACGGGAATGCTAAGGCGGGTTCTGCTGCCGTCGCGACTGAAACGCACGGGCTTGCCGCCCGCAAACTCGCGGGCGCTCTTCACCTTGGCCTCCATCGGAAGCTCTATCTCGCGCACGCCAGGGTCAAGAACATGCACATACAGCTTGCTGCCCTTGCGCGTGGCCGCGCCCCACGGTTGCGGCTTGAAGTCGCCGGCCTCGGTGCCGTAGATAGTTTCTCCGTACACCTTCATCCACTCGCCTATCTCGCGCAGACGCTCAAGGCTCTGCGACGGAAGCGCCCCGCTCGGCAGCGGGCCTATGTTCAGCAGCAGGTTGGCTCCGAGTCCGGCGGTCTTCACGAGGTAGCGCACAAGCGTCGGAGTATCCTTGTATTCGGTGTCCTGCACCTTGTAGCCCCACATACCGTTCATTGTATTGCAAGTTTCCAAGGGCAGGCGGCTTATGCCCTGCCCGGAAAGCCCGGCAGAATTTTCGCCGGGAACATCGCGCTCGAATATCTGTATATCCTCGCCCGGCAGAGGCTCTATATGGTGGTTGTTGCCCACCATACAGCCCGGCTGCAGGCGGTGTATCATAGCGTACTGTTCTTCAAGCTGCCAGTCGAAAGGCACACTGTCGCTGTCGTGGTCCCAATAGCCGTCGAACCATATTGCCCGCACAGGCCCGTAAGACGTAAGCAGCTCCGTAAGCTGCCTGTTCATAAAGCCGTAGTACGATTCCCAGTCGCACAGCGTGGAGTCGCGCCCGGTAGTATGCCCGGTGCGGCCCCACGGATAATCGGTGCGTGTCCAGTCGAGATGCGAGTAGTACAGATGAAGAGCGAGATTTTTCCGCGCACACGCCTCCGACAACTCGCGCAGCACGTCGCGCCCGAAAGGCGTGGCATCGACTATGTTGTAATCACTCTGCCCGGTGTCCCACATAGAAAAACCGTCGTGATGCCGGCTGGTAAAGCACACATACCTCGCTCCCGAACCCGCTATGGCTTCGGCCCAGCTGTCCGCATCGAAATCCGCAGGATAGAAGCCTCGCGCGGCCTTGGCATACTCCTCGGCAAGCGGGCCGTAGTTAAGGTACCACTCGCCCTGCCCGAACATGCTGTATATGCCCCAATGGATAAAAATGCCGAAGCGGTCGGCGGCAAATTCTGCCTGCGATTTGCGCACTTCCTCTGAGGGCGTGTACGCCGCCGCGCTGAACAACGCGGCAAGAGCAACAATCAAAATAACGATTTTTTTCATGGGTATTAAGGTAATTATTTAGAAACGTGGAATCAGGAGCAATCGCTTTCCCGGAAAAGACGCCCCGCAGGTATTATTGCCTCAAGCGCTGGCGGGGCATCATGTCCGAGCGATATGTCAAAACCGGCAGCGAGCAACTGGCGCGCAAGCTCCGGCTTGCCTCGGAATCCGTGGATAATCCACGGCTGCAAGGGTTTAAGCTCGCGGCGCAGCTCCATAATGCGGCCATATCGGCGCACGCAGTGCACTATCAACGGCAAACCGGCACGCTCCGACAGCTCGACATGGCGCCGGAACACAGCCTCCTGATACTCCGCGCTGCCCCCGCACAAGGCATCAAGCCCGCACTCGCCTATGGCTGCCACGCGAGGGTCATCAACAGCCTCCTCAAGAAGCCGGAAATCGTCGTCGGGTATATGCGCTGCAGTGCTCCAAGGGTGTATGCCCACAGAGTACCACGCCTGCCCTGCCTCGCCGTCCCTTGCCTCGCGTGGCTCGACCGACGTAAGAAGCCTCGGCCCGGTGCGGCCGTGGGTGTGAACATCGTCGAAACGCTCGCGCAGCTCCCGGGCAGTCATGGCACAGGGTCATAGCCGCTGCCGCCCCACGGGTGACAGCGCATTATACGTTTTGCGGCAAGCCACAGCCCCTTTGCCGGGCCGTGCTTTCTGAGTGCTTCAAGAGCATACTGGCTGCACGTGGGCGTATAGCGGCACGCCGGAGGAGTCATTGGCGATATGCAGGTGCGATAGAATATTATCGGCACCGACAACAGCCACACCAGTATTTTACTTAGGGGATTCATCGGGAGAGAGAGGTGCATAATGTTTCTGCAAGGCGCGCAATAAGCGCTCCATTGCACGTGCCACCGAGCGATAGCTCTTCACCCTGTCGGCAACATACACAAAGGCGGCATCGACGCGCTCGCCCTCGGCCAAAGGATAGCTGTTGCGCAGAAGGCGGTAGGATTCGCGCACGCGTCGGCGCATCAGCACACGCTCCACGGCGTGGCGCAGGCGCTTTTTAGGTATGGATATGAGGAATGCCACCTGCGCGTCGGACGAACGCCGGGCATTGCGTCGGGCTACTATGCGTAGTGGATAGGCAAGGGCCGTAAACTCGGCTCCGCCGGCGCCAAAGAGTTGTTCGATGGCGACGACGGAGCAAAGCTTTTCTTTCTTTCCCAGGCCGAATTCTTTCACATTCAGTATTGTGATTAGGCGGTTGCGGCAGCCCCTTGAGGCGCGCCGTTGTTTTCAGCGAGATAGAGATCGATGGCCGCGGTCATCGACGGTGCCTTGGGAGAGGGTGCCTCTATGTCAAGGCGCAGACCTGCATCGGTCACCGACTTGGCAGTGGCAGCGCCGAGTGCCGCGATGGCAAGCTCGCCCTGCTGGAAGTCGGGGAAGTTCTTAAGAAGCGACTCGATACCCTGCGGGCTGAAGAACACGAGCATATCGTAGTCGAAAGCCTCCTCGGGAGTGAAATCGTTGCTTACCGTGCGATACATCACGGCGGGAGTGATATCGAGCTTGTTATCGCTCAGAAGGCTTGTTTCGTTGCCATTGTTCACATCGCTCACGGCAAAGAGGAATTTCTCGCTCTTATGCTTGACCATAGAGGGCACAAGGTCGGCAAGCTTGCCTGTCTGGGAGGCAAAAATCTTGCGCTTGCGGTAAACGATATATTTCTGAAGGTAGTTCGCTACTGTTTCGCTGGTACAGAAATACTTCATAGTAGCGGGTATGGTTATGCGCATCTCCTCGCAAAGGCGGAAGAAATTGTCGACGGCAGTCTTTGCCGTGAAAATAACAGCGGTGAAGTCCGATATATTGACTTTCTGCTGGCGAAATTCCTTAGCGCTCAGACCTTCTACCTTGATAAAGGGACGGAACACTATCTCTACGCCGTATTTCTGAGCAAGCTCGAAATAGGGCGATTTGTCGGACGCCGGCTTGGGCTGTGATACCAAAATTTTCTTAATCTTCACTCTGACAGTACATTAAATAACATCTATCATACCAATGCGCTTTCTATATATGCCAAAATCGCATATACGGCAAACAAGGGTATAATTTCTAAGGTGCAAAGGTACAAAATAAAATAGAGCAAAGACCTGATTTTATTGTAAAAAATTCTTATTCCCTTGCCGATAAACACTAAACGCCCGGCGCAATAGATGGCCGCACAGGCATACAGCAAGGGGATTTTCCACTCCGGGACATACATTAGCAGAAGCGCCGGCACAGCAAGCGCAAGGCCCGTGAAAGCCTGCGACGCGGCAAAGCCCGACAGCCACATGGAGCGCCCCGACGGTGTGGAAAAAGCATATCCCACGGTGGCGTAAGAGCACAACTGGAACACATAGTAAGCGCCCAGCACGCCCATGGCGGCAACAGCGCCGAGGAAGGTCGGGGTGGCACTCTCCGGTGTGGAACAATAGAGAGCGATGCCGCCGAACACGATAAAGAGCAAGGCAAGTATAACAGCCGCCCACGACGGTGCCGAACGGGCGTCGTCGAAAACATTGGCGCGCCGCCGAACGCTCCACAGCTCGTGCCTGTAAGCCTTCAGTGCCCTGCGGATACCGCCGGAGCTAAGAGCGGCCACAGCCATAGTCCCGGCCAGCAAGGCTCCAAGCGTGCCCATATTGCCGAAAGACGGCGCCAGAGCCTCCGGCCTAAGGCCCTCGGCATGGCCGGTATGAGCCTCGGCATACGCCTGGGCTTGCTCTATGCTGTCGACCATAGCCTCGAAGCGCAGCACCTCGGCCTGTTCTTCCGTGAGTATGTGAGGCACCACGGTGTCAGCCGCGATAGAATCCACGAGCGAGGTCGACAATACCGGGGGCATGTCGGCGAAATATTCGGGAGGGTAGGGCAGCCTCGGGTCAAGCCAGCGGTGACGCACGCGCACATATGCCGGCACGGCAGCCACCGCTGGAGTGGCTGTGGCTGCCGTATCGGCCTGATGTATAGCTGTGCTGTCGGCTTTCAAGTCCTTATAGTGCGGTTGGTTCAACACCAAGGGCATACTCCACGGCTTCGCGCGCCGTAGACACTACCCGGTAGAGATTCCGGCGGTCGGTACGCATAAAGCCGCGCTCCACCGCCGATTCAAGCATCGATATGAGAGGATCGAAATAGCCGTCGACATTATATATGGCTATGTTGCCGTCGAACAGGCGCAACTCGCGCCATGTGATGGCCTCCAGCAACTCCTCGAAAGTTCCGATGCCGCCCGGAAGCGCCACAACGCCCTTGGCCATACGCATCATCGCTTCCTTGCGGGTGTGCATGGAGTCCACTATGTCAAGGCGCTGAAGCCCGTCGTGGCCCCAGCCGCGCTCATACATAAAGCGGGGTATCACGCCCGTCACAGCGCCTCCGGCCTCAAGCACGGAGTCCGCCACCCTGCCCATAAGGCCGGAGCGGCCGCCACCGTACACCAATCGCGCGCCCGAAAGCGCTATCTCGCGCCCGAGTGCCTCCGCGGCCTTATGAAATATCGGCTCAAGGCGAGGCGACGATGCGCAGTAAACCGTTATCGCTGTGCGTTCCTGTTCCATATCAAGACACAAAATTAGCTAAAAAATCACTTTTTGGCGGCCTCGCGCAGGTAATTTTCCAGTCCGGCAACAATTCGGCCCGCTATCTTGGTGCGGTACTCGGGATCGGCCAGCATTTCCTCCTCGGGAAGCGACGACATAAAGAGCACTTCCACAAGGGCGTTGGGATATTCCGTCGGACCGTTGAGCGAGAAGTTGAAATTGCCAACGAGGCCGAAATTGGCAAGGCCGAGGGTAAGCATCGACTCGTGGAGCGACTTGGCAAGCCCGCGGTTGCATATATGCTTGTAGTAGGAGCTTGTTCCCATGGGCACAAGGGGATTGCCCGACGAATTATTGTGGACGCTGATAGCGATATCCACTCCGCCATCGCGCCATATGCGCTTGCGCTCGGTCATAGACGGGCCGGTGTCGCCTTCACGCGTGAGCACCACCTTCGCACCCTTGGCACGGAGCATGTCGGCCATTTTGAGAATTATGTCGAGATTGACGTCTTTCTCCAGCAGTCCCGACGGCGAGCGCGCTCCGGGAAATTCTCCGCCGTGGCCTGCGTCAAGACCTATGGTAAGGTCGGCAAGGTCGAGCGATTTCGGACGGTGACGAACGTCTATCACAAGCATATTGCCCTGGTAATGCACGGAGTAGCCCCAGTTATGGTTGTCGTTAAGACGTATGTAGAGATGGAGTACGTCGGATTCCTGCTGAAGGTCCACAAATTCGACGATGCCAAGCTCGTTGCGCTGGGTGAGCCAGTTGGTATTGTTTGTCACGCCGTAGAGCGACACCTTCACCACCTGCGGGTCTATCATGGTCATACTCGTGTATGCCACGCGCCTCGGCAGCGAGATCGACACTCGGTCGGCCTTGCCGATATTGGCCAGAGAAGCCGAACCCGAATTTACCACAACCGGGTTGAAATCAGCCTTGTGCACATATTCTTTCGGCACATACGCAAAATAGTTGTCGCTCAGCTGCACCTTGTACAAGCCCTTGGTTTCTCCCACAGCCTTAAGCTCCACGCCCTGGTCGAGGAAACCTATCTTGGAGCCGCCAAGGCGGTCGCCGCCGTTGCCATACTGGAGGTACGCGCCCGAATCGGTGGCCAGATACACGGGCTGTGCAAGCTCCCGTGTGTTTTCGGTTATGGCAACTGTTTTCTTGACAGTGACAGGGCTATATACAACAGTCCTCTTGACTTCGCTTTTTTTCTTGCCTTGCTTCACCTTGACGGGAATCACGTTCTTACCCTCTTTAAGGGTGATTTCGGCGCCGAAAGAGCCTGTCTTATATACATGGGCCTCCTTGCCGTCGATCCACGCCTCCGCTCCGGGCGACGTGATGCCCACAAGGTAATATGTCTGACGGCTTACGGTGTCGGGCTTGCCGCTGTCGCCGTATATGCGCAGGGGCGGGTTGGCGGCGGTAGCAGCGAGGGCTGCAAGACCGAGGATTGATGTTACAAATAGCTGTTTCATAGATATTATTTATTTTGGACAAGTTTCATTATTGCTGCCGGAATGCCGATATTGTTGTTGAAGCCTTTGAAAGCATCGGCGCCGCAACCAACCGCGAACACCGGCACAGGGTTGCCCGAGTGGCTGGTAGTGGTGAACGCAAGGCCGGTGGCATCGTTGAACATACGGAAAACCTCAACAGCGAAAGCATTGAAGTTGGCATAAAGCGTGTGCTGGTCGGCACTGTTGCGAAGCTCGAAAGTATCGTCGAACATCTTTTTAAGACGTGCCTCGCCATCGGCATCAACAGGTATGTGGGTGAAGAAACCGAGTTTGTCGGCAAGATATTCCTTCATATCGTCCCATGTGTAGATATTGCGCGATTTGAGAATGGCCTTGCAGTACTCGCTGAATTCTTCCTTGGATATGCGCTGGTAGTCGATGTTCTTCAGGCCGCCCTTGCCGCCGCGCGGGTGCACATAAGCCATACCGCCGGTATCATGGTCGGCAGTCACCACGATTAGCGTTTCATCGGGGTGCTGGCGATAGAAGTCGAAAGCCACACCGAGGGCGCTGTCGAAGTTGAGTATCTCTTTGAGAGCGGCACCGCCGTCGTTGGCATGAAGGGCATGGTCGATATTGCCGCCCTCAACCATCATGAAGAACTTGTCGGGCGAGGTTTTTTCAAGATGTTTGAGCGCCGTTTCAGCGATAAGCGGCAGTGTGAGCACGCCGGGTATTGAATCGATTGTGTAACCTATGGTCCAGTCGTGGGTGTCCTCGGGATTCAGAAGCACCACGCGTCCGTCGCCGATAGAGGATATTTCCTTGGGGCCGCGCACTATCTGCACCTTTTCTTTTTTGAACCGCTTTTCAAGATCTGTGTCCTTGCCGTCGACCTTGGTGCCACGCAATCCTGCTCCTGCCACAAACTCATAGCCGCTCGCAGCCATGTCGCAGCCTATCTCGTAGAACATCTTGCGGCTCGGCACATGGGCATAGAATGCCGCAGGGGTGGCATCGTCGGGAGCTACCGACGTGGTGACCGCCACGCCGTAGCCCATATCGTGGAGCGTGGAGGCTATCGATGTCACCGAGGTGGTATCGGCGTCCATACCGAGCATTCCGTTGCGCGTCTTATGCCCGGTCGACAGGGCTGTCCCGGCGGCGGCGGAGTCGGTTATGTCGGCATCGGCCGAATAAGTAAGGCACCAGCCAACGACGGGCATCTGCATCATATTGAGCGGAGTGTCGTTCTTAAGTATGGTGCGGTTATAAGTCTGGGCGGCAACGACGGGACCCATGCCCATGCCGTCGCCGATATACACAAAGATGTAGCGTGGAGCCTGGGCCGAAACACCGAGCGCGGCGCAAAGAGCCATACCTCCGAGATAATTGCGTAATTTCATCTGATTCTATATTTTAAGGTTTTATTAAATATTCAAGCAGTGCGTCGGCAATGCGCCGGTCGTTGGCCAGACGGGGTATCTTTCGCTGTCCGCCGAGCTTGCCGGTGGAAGCGAGCCAGCGGTCGAAAGAGCCGCCCGGCATTTCCACGATCTCGAGCCGGTCGAGAAATATTCCGCCGGAGCGCTTGGCCTGATAGTCGGAGTTGACAGCCTGCAAGCCGGCATCGAGCATGTCGGCAAAGGCTTCCGCGCCGCAGGCCGGTGCCTTGACCCACTCCACGAACCACTGATGCCGCCCACGCAGCCCCCCGGAGGCATAGACGGGAGCCGCTGTATAGTTGGCCACCTCCGCGCCGCACTGTCTGCAAGCGGCTTCGATGGCCGCGTCGGCGTTCCACACCATCAGCTCCTCGCCAAAGGCGTTGATAAAGCTCTTGGTACGCCCCGCTATCGATATGCGGAGCGGCTCCACCGACTCTATCTTCACGGTGTCGCCTATGGCATAACGCCACAAACCGTTACAAGCCGTTATCACCAGGGAGTACACACGGCCCGGCTCTACCTGCCACGCCGCCACAGCCTTATCGCCGCCGTCGACAGGTACAAACTCATAGAAAACGCCCACATCGGTAAGCAGACGCATCGAACCGCCCTCCAAGGTATCCTGAACGGCGAAGAAACCTTCCGAAGCGTTATAATTCTCGATATAGCGCATACGCCCCGGCGTTGTAATGGCATCGTACTGGCTACGATAAGGCCCGAAAGCTATACCTCCGTGGAAAAACACTTCGAGATTGGGCCACACATCGTGGATAACCGAAGCTCCGGCACGCTCTATAACGCCCTTGAGCACAGTCAGAAACCACGACGGCACGCCCGATATGTTCGTGATGTCGCTGCCTGCGGACTCCTCCACAAGAGCCGGCAATTTCTGCCGCCAGTCAGCCATCAGCGCAACGCGACGCGAAGGCACGCGGAAGAGATTCACAAGCGGGTTGATATTGGCTATCAGCGATGCCGACAAGTCGCCAACACGGACACCGCGCGGCAGGCCGTCGAGCTCATTGGAGAAACTGCCGCCGAGTATGAAGCTGCGCCCGCCGAACAGACGGCTGTCGGGATAGAGATTTAGGTAGAACGCCACAGCCGCAGAACCTCCCGCATAGTGATTTTCCCTAAGGGAGTCGGCCGTGACAGGTATGTATTTGCTCTTGCCGCCGGAGGTGCCGCTCGACTGCGCGAAGTTACGGCAGACTCCCGGCCACAGCACGTTGCGCCCGCCGCGCACCATACGCATCACATCGCTCCTAAGCTCCTCATATTCAACCAAGGGAACCCGGGCGGCGAAATCCTCGTATCCGGCAATAGAGCCGAAGCCGTGGCGGACACCGTACTCACACCGGCGCCCTCGCGAAATCAATCTCGCAAGCACAGCCCGCTGCACACGCTCAACGCCCGCAGGGTCGGCCGAACGTGCCGCCGACAGAACAGGCCCGCGAAAAAAAGGACGTGCTATTCCGGTAAGGTTTATCATACGGCAAAAATACAAAAAATAAGCCTCGTGTGCACCCCGCTATAGCGTTAACATTAATTAATTACTTTCTATAACGGGAATAATGCCGTATATTTGCACATTAATATAACAGAAAAAACACGTTTTTACCATATGAACCCACTCGAACTGAGCGAACAGGAAACTATACGCCGCGCCAGCATGGCAGAGCTGCGGCGACTTGGCATCGAACCTTATCCTGCAGCCGAATACCCGGTATCGGCTCACAGCGATGAGATAAAAGCCACATTCACCGACGACGCCCCGCAGCGCGAAGTCGCAGTAGCAGGCCGTATAATGAGCCGCCGAATAATGGGCAAGGCTTCGTTTATGGAGCTGCAGGACGCATATGGCCGCATTCAGGTATATATATCGCGCGACGACATCTGCCCCGGAGAGGACAAGGAACTGTACAACACCGTGTTCAAGAAACTCCTCGACATAGGCGACATCGTAGGCGTGCGCGGCTTCGTGTTCCGCACGCAGACCGGCGAAATATCCGTTCACGCACAAGAGCTTACTGTACTCAGCAAAAGCCTGCGCCCCCTTCCCATCGTCAAGGTAAAGGACGGCGTGACATACGACGCCTTCGACGACCCCGAGCTGCGCTACCGCCGCCGCTACGTCGACCTCATCGTCAACGACTCCGTAAAGCAGATATTCCTCAAACGCACCAAGGTGTACAACTCCATGCGCGAGTATTTCAACACCGCCGGCTACATCGAGGTTGAAACCCCAATACTGCAATCCATACCCGGCGGCGCTGCCGCAAGGCCGTTCATAACACACCATAACGCCCTCGACATACCCCTGTACCTCCGAATCGCCGACGAGCTGTACCTAAAACGCCTAATCGTGGGCGGATTCGACGGTGTGTACGAATTTTCCAAGAATTTCCGCAACGAGGGCATGGACCGCACCCACAACCCGGAGTTCACCTGCATGGAAATCTATGTGGCCTACAAGGACTACAACTGGATGATGGATTTTACCGAGCGCATGCTCGAGAAGATATGCCTCGACGTGAACGGCACCACCGAAGTAAAGGTAGGCGACAACACAATTAGCTTCAAGGCTCCCTTCCCGCGTGTAACCATGGCCCAGGCCATCAAGGAACACACAGGAGTCGACATCGAAGGCATGGACGAAGAGCAGCTGCGTCAGGCAGCCCGCAGCCTCGGTGTGGAGGTGGACGAAACCATGGGCAAAGGCAAGATTATCGACGAGATATTCGGCGAAAAATGCGAAGGACTCTACATACAGCCCACATTCATCACCGACTATCCCATCGAGATGTCGCCACTCACAAAGCGCCACCGCTCCAACCCCGAGCTAACCGAGCGTTTCGAGCTTATGGTGAACGGCAAGGAGCTTGCCAACGCTTACTCCGAGCTTAACGACCCGATAGACCAGTACGGACGCTTCGTCGAACAGATGCGTCTGGCCGAGAAAGGCGACGACGAAGCAATGATTATCGATGCCGACTTTATCCGCGCACTCGAATACGGCATGCCCCCCACATCGGGCATGGGCATCGGCATGGACCGCCTCGTTATGCTTATGACAGGCCAGACAGCCATTCAGGAAGTGCTCCTCTTCCCCCAGATGCGCCCCGAAAAGACAGAAAAACGCGACTCAGCAGAAGCTTTCGCGCCCGCAGGTATCGAAGCCGAGTGGGTACCCGTGCTCCACAAGGCGGGAGTGCTTACTGTGGCAGCCCTCGCGCAGGCAACACCCGGAAAACTCCATCAGGATCTCTGCGGCCTGAACAAAAAGCACAAACTCGGCCTCAAAAACCCGTCGGCCGACATAGTTGCCGAATGGGTAGCCAAGGCAGCAGAACTTTAAGAGGGTGAACAGTATGGAAAAGCCCTCTTTCCCGGGACATATAGCGGTGATGGGAGGCGGTAGCTGGGCTACCGCCCTCGCCAAGCTGCTCCTGCAGAATTGCGAAACCATCACTTGGTATATGCGCCGCGACGACCGCATAGAGGAGTTCAAGCGCCTCCGCCACAATCCGGCATACCTTACCGATGTGGACTTCGACATCGAGCGCATCAACTTCTCAAGCGATATCAACGCCGTGTGCGAGAATGCCGACACGCTGCTGCTGGTGATGCCGTCGCCGTATTTTACCGACCATATGGATAAAATCACCGTCGACATCAGCAGCAAGGCCATAGTATCGGCAGTGAAAGGCATCGTGCCCGACACCAACGAGCTGATAACCGACTATATGGTGCGGCGCTTCGGCGTCGACCCGGCCCGCAACCTTGTGGTATCCGGCCCCTGCCACGCCGAGGAAGTGGCGCTCGACAGGCCGTCCTACCTCACCATAGGCTGCGCGAACCTCGAAATGGCCGAGGACTTCGCCAAGCTCATAAGAGGCAAGAACACACACGCCATAACGTCGAGCGACGTCGACGGCATCGAATATGCCGCCGTGCTCAAGAACGTCTACGCCATAGCCGCCGGCATTATCCACGGCATGAAGACCGGCGACAACTTCGGCGCAATCCTGATATCCAACGCCATACGCGAAATGGAACGCTTTGTCGACGCCGCCTGTCCGCGTCCGCGCCAGATATGCGACTCCGTATATCTCGGCGACCTTCTGGTGACTGCCTATTCGCGCTTTTCCCGCAACCACAACTTCGGCTCGATGATAGGCCGCGGGTATTCGGTAAAAGCCGCCAGAATGGAGATGGAACAGACCGCCGAAGGATATTACGGCACCAAGTGTATCCACGACATAAACCAGCACTTCAACGTGGCAATGCCAATACTCGACGGTGTGTACTCGATACTGTACCGTGGAGTGCCCGCATACCGCGCCATGAAGGCTATGGCCCAAAATTTCGACTGATGAAGAAACTGCTTGGGCTGACTCTCGAGGAACTGCGGCAGGTTGCTGCCGAAGTAGGCCTGAGGAGCTTTGCCGCCGGACAGATGGCTGCATGGCTCTATCAGAAGCGCGTCGATTCCATCGAGGCTATGACCGACCTCCCCAAGGAGGCTCGCCGCAAACTGTCGACGGAATACACCGTGGGGCGCGAAGCCCCCAAAGCTGAGGCCGTAAGCTCCGACGGAACCGCCAAATACCTCTTTGAAGGCGTAGGCGGACGCGACGTCGAGGCCGTCTTCATTCCCGACCGCGACCGCGCCACTCTGTGCGTTTCCAGCCAGGCGGGCTGCCGCATGGGCTGCAAGTTCTGCATGACAGGGCAGGGCGGCTTCCAAGGCAATCTCGATGCAGGCGCCATAATCAACCAGGTCCTCTCGGTGCCTCGAAGCACCGACCTTACCAACATCGTGTTCATGGGCATGGGCGAGCCTACCGACAATCTTCAGGCTGTGCTCTCGGCCATCGACATACTTACCTCCAAATGGGGTATGGCATGGAGCCCGCGCAGAATAACGGTATCGACCATCGGCAACACACGAGGACTCGCCGAACTGCTCGAACGCACCAACGTACACATAGCGCTAAGCATTCACTCGCCTTTCGCAGCCGAGCGCGAACGCCTCATGCCTGTGGAGAAAGCCTTCCCGCTGCGCGAGATAATGCCGCTGCTAAAAGAGCACGACTTCGCCCACCAGCGGCGCCTGTCGATGGAATACACCATGTTCGCCGGTATTAACGACGACGAGCGCCACGCCGACGCCCTCGCCCGCATACTGCGGGGCACCGACGCCCGCGTGAACCTGATACGTTTCCACCGCACGCCGGGTTTCGAGGGCGAACCCTCCGACACCCGCACCATGGAAGCGTTCCGCGACCGCCTCAACGCCGCAGGAATCACAGCCACTATACGCGCCTCGCGCGGCGAGGACATTATGGCCGCGTGCGGCATGCTGGCAGGCAAGGCACGCACCCAAATTTCACAATAACCGACAAATCTAAATGAACAACAATAAGATAAAAGTAGGCATAACCCACGGCGACACCAACGGCATAGGCTACGAGGTGATACTCAAAATGCTTGAGGACACCCGCCTTGCCGACCTATGCACTGTGGTGGTCTACGGTTCGGCAAAGGCGGCCTCCTTCTACCGCAAGGCCATGGAGCTGCCGCAAGTCAATCTCAACAAGGTAGACAGCGCATCGGAAGCCCGCGACGGCGCGTTCAATATCGTCAACGTCGTAGGCGAAGACCTCAAAATAGAGCCGGGACAAGAGTCGGAAGCAGCCGGAGCGGCAGCTTTCGCAGCCCTTGAAGCGGCTGTTACCGATTTGCGCGAAGGTGCTATCGATGTTCTGGTAACAGCGCCTATCGACAAACATTCGATACAAAGCCCCGGATTCAATTTCCCCGGCCATACAGAATATCTCGAAGCATCGCTCACGAACGCCGAAACACCCGAGCAGGACAGCAAGGCACTCATGATTCTATGCAACGAGCATATGCGCGTGGCCCTCGCCACTGTCCACACCCCGGTTTCCAAAGTGCCGGAGGCCCTTACCAAAGAACTGATTGTAGACAGGCTCACACGCCTCGACCGCTCTTTGCGCCGTGATTTCGGCGTGCAAAACCCTCGGATAGCAGTATTGTCGCTCAACCCCCACGCCGGCGAAAAAGGCCTTATAGGCAGCGAGGAAAACGATATCATAGCTCCCGCTCTCGAGCAGGCACGCGACAGCCGCATACTCGCTTTCGGACCTTATCCCTCCGACGGATTTTTCGGCAGCGGAAACTTCAAGACTTTCGACGGCATTTTGGCAATGTACCACGACCAGGGTCTGACACCGTTCAAGGCACTATCGATGGATTCGGGTGTCAATTTCACTGCCGGTCTGCCTTTCGTGCGCACATCGCCCGACCACGGTACCGGCTACGACATCGCCGGCAAAGGACTGGCATCGCCGGCCTCGCTCCGCGAAGCAGTGTATGCCGCCATCGACATCTACCGCAACAGGCAGAACTACGACGAGGCTTACCGACGCCCGCTGCGCCGACAGCACCCCGAGAAAGAAAAGAAAGCGCCTGAAACACGCGCAGAAACACCCAAGGAAGAAGACAAATAATGCACTACGCCATAATCGCCGCAGGAGAGGGATCGCGTCTGGCCCAGGAAGGCGTGCCCGTGCCGAAACCCATGGTGCGGCTCGACGACCGCCCCATGCTCAAACGCCTCATCGATATTTTCGCAGCATACAAAGCAGAGAGCATCAGCGTGATAGCAAACGCCAAGATGCCGGAGGTATGCGAGTATCTCGAAGCGCTCGCGCAGGAAATGCCCATACTGAGAGTCGTGGTGGCTTCAACACCAAGCTCTATGCACAGCCTGCGCGAAGTGACCCGCGACATACCCTCCGGTAAGGTAATCGCCACCACGGTCGACACTATTTTCCACCCGGAAGATTTCTACCGCTATGCCGAGGCTTTCGACGCCGTGACCGACGCCGACGCCTTTATGGGCGTGACGGACTATATCGACGACGAAAAGCCACTGTATGTCCGAACCGACGACAAGCTCGGAATCACGGGCTTCTTCGACACCGACCAAGGCGACAGATACATATCGGGCGGTATTTACGGCCTCACGAAAAAGGCTGTGGACCTGCTTGCGCCCTGCATAGAAAGCGGAATGAGCCGCATGCGCAACTACCAGCGCGCGCTCGTCGACAACGGCCTGAGCGTACAGGCATTTCCCTTTGGCAAAATCATCGACGTAGACCACGCGTCCGACATCGAAAAAGCCCGCAAATTCCTCAATATAAGCCAATAATACCACTATGACCGAAGAAGACGACATACTGCCACTCGACCGTCCTGCCGGCACAGCACAATACAGCGAGGACGACATACAGACCCTCGACTGGAAGGAACACCTCCAGCAACGCCCCGGTATGTATATCGGCAAAGTAGGCGACGGCACCAACTCCGACGACGGCATCTACGTCCTGCTCAAAGAGGTGATGGACAACTCCATCGACGAATTTATGATGGGATTCGGCCGCAGGATTATCGTCGATGTAGACGCTTCTTCGGCTTCGGTACGCGACTTCGGCCGAGGCATACCATTCGGCAAACTTGTCGATGTGGCATCAAAGATGAATACAGGCGGCAAGTTCCGCGACTCATCGGCATTCCAAAAGTCCGTAGGCCTCAATGGCGTGGGTATCAAGGCTGTAAACGCATTGTCAACAAGCTTTGAAATAATGTCATTCCGAGGTGGCCAGTGCAAGAGGGCGCTGTTCTCCATGGGCAACCTCATAGAGGAAAGCCCTGTGACGGATACCGACGAAGACGACGGCACACTCGTGCGCTTCGTGCCGTCGGCCGACATATTCCGCAACTACGCTTTCCGCGAGGAATTTGTGGTGCCGCTGTTCAAGAACTACACATTCCTCAACGCCGGTCTGGCCATGGTATTCAACGGCCAGAAGTTCTCCTCGCGTCACGGCCTGCTCGACCTGCTCAAAGACAACCTCACCCAGGATCCGCTATACCCTATCATACACCTCAAAGGCGAGGATATAGAGATAGCCATAACCCATGTCAACCAATACGGCGAGGAATACTATTCCTTTGTCAACGGACAGCATACCACGCAGGGCGGCACGCACCTAAGCGCGTTCAAGGAGGCTGTGAGCCGCACGCTCAAGGAATACTTCAACCGCAATTTCGAGTACTCCGACATTCGCAACGGCATGGTGGCTGCCATCGCCATACGCGTGCAGGACCCTGTGTTCGAGTCGCAGACAAAGACCAAGCTCGGCTCGCGCGAGATGTCGCCGAACGGCGTGACCATAGCCAAGTTCATAGGCGACTTCATAAAGAAAGAACTCGACAACTACCTGCATCGCGAGCTCGATGTGGCCGAGGTGATACTCAAAAAAGTACAGGAAAGCGAACGCGACCGCAAGGCGATGTCGGGCGTGGCAAAAAAAGCCCGCGAAACAGCCAAGAAAGTAAGCCTCTACAACCGCAAGCTCAACGACTGCCGCGTGCATCTCAACGACAGCCGAGGCTCCGACGAGAAAAAAGAGGCCACCAGCATATTCATAACCGAGGGCGACTCTGCCGGAGGCTCAATCGAAAAAGTGCGCAACGTCGAAACCCAGGCGGTGTTCAAACTGCGCGGAAAGCCACTCAACGCATACGGAGCCACCAAGAAAGAACTTTACACCAACGAGGAATTTTGTCTGCTCCAAGCCGCGCTGAACATCGAGGACGGTATCGACGGACTGCGATACAACAAGGTAATCATAGCCACCGATGCCGACGTCGACGGCATGCACATACGCCTGCTGATGCTCACATACTTCTTGCAGTACTTCCCCGACCTCATCAAGAAAGGGCACGTGTACGTGCTCCAGACGCCTCTCTTCCGTGTGAGAAACAAAAAGACGGCCAAGCGCACCGGGCGAGCCCGCAAGGAAAACGCGCCCGACGACACCGTGTACTGCTATACCGACGACGAACGCGTGGCAGCCATACGCCGTTTCGGCGAAAATGCCGAAATAACGCGCTTCAAGGGCCTCGGAGAGATTTCGCCTGAAGAATTTCGCGACTTCATAGGACCCGACATGAGGGTCGACCGCGTGACACTCCGCAAGGAGGACGGCGTAGCAGAGGTGCTCGAGTTCTATATGGGCAAAAACACAATGGAGCGCCAGAATTTTATTATCGACAACCTCGTAGTGGAAGATGACACAAGTATCGACCAATAAGCGGACAGCCCTGTTTCCGGGCACATTCAACCCATTCACCGCAGGCCACGCCGACATAGCAAGGCGCGGTCTTGCCATATTCGACGAGCTGATAATAGGCGTGGGCATCAACGCGTCCAAGCCCAAGGCCGACGCCGAGGCCGTGCTCGAGCCGATACGCCGCCTTTTTGCCGGCGAACCCCGCATACGCGTAGAGGCATACAGCGGGCTTACCGTCGACGCAGCACGCCAGTTCGGAGCCACGGCACTGCTGCGCGGCGTACGCTCGGCCAAAGATTACGATTACGAGCGCGACATGGCCGACATAAACCACCAACTTTCGGGCATCGAAAGTGTTATATTATTCAGCAAGCCCGAACTCGGAGCAATTTCATCGTCGGTAGTACGCGAACTTCAGGCATACGGTGTAGACACCTCCGCCTTCCTCCCTAAATAATTCATATATGAAGCAACTAATCCTCGCTTTCGCAGCCATCTTTGCTGTTACCGCATACTCTCAGGAATTTACCTCGGATACCAAACTGCGTGTCGCCAACAGTATAATCGAGAATTTCTACGTCGAAGACGTGGATTCCGACACCATAGTGGCCGAGGCCATCAAGGCAATGCTCAAGACTCTCGACCCCCATTCGGCATATTCCACACCGGCAGAAACGGCAGAGTTCACGGCTCCGCTCGAAGGCAAGTTCAGCGGCATCGGAATACAGTTCAACATGCTTGAGGACACCGTGTACGTGATACAGACCACCGCCGGCGGCCCCTCGGAGAAAGTCGGCATTATGCCCGGCGACAGGATAATAAGCGCCAACGACACCGTGATAGCAGGCAAGAAGATGGTGAACTCGCAGATTATAAAGGTGCTGCGCGGTCCCAAAGGCTCGGTAGTCAACCTCAAGGTAAAGCGAGGGCCGGAACTTATCGACTTCACCCTTACCCGCGACGACATACCGGTATACAGCGTGGACGAAACATTTATGGCCGACCCGTCGACGGGCTACATACGCATCACCCGCTTTGCCGAAGACACCCCGGGCGAAGTGCGCCGCGCCATGGAGAAACTGCGCGCCCAAGGAATGAAAAACCTCATTCTCGACCTATCGGGCAATGGCGGAGGCTATCTCGGGGCGGCATTCGAGCTTGCCGGAGAGTTCCTGACCAAAGGCACGCCTGTGGTAAGCACTATGGGGCGTCGCTCTCCGAAGCAGGAGTACAAGACAGAAAACGGCGGCTCGTTCCTCGACGGCAGGATAGTGGTGATTACCGACCAGTACTCGGCCTCTGCGGCAGAGATTCTGTCGGGAGCCATTCAGGATAACGACCGAGGGCTGATTGTTGGACGCCGCACATTCGGCAAAGGACTCGTACAAAGGCCTTTCCCCTTCCCTGACGGGTCGATGATACGCCTCACTGTATCGCGCTACTACACGCCTTCGGGCCGTTGCATACAGAAGCATTACGACAAAGGACACGGTGAAGAGTACCTACTGGAGCTGTACAACCGCTTCGACAGCGGCGAGCTTTGGAGCGCCGACAGCATTCAGCGTCCCGACTCGCTGAAATACCACACGCTGAAGAATAACCGCCCTGTATATGGCGGAGGCGGAATCATACCCGACATATTCGTACCGGCCGACACATCGCATTTCAGCGTGTACTACCGCGACCTCGTTGCCAAAGGCATACTGAACCGCACCTGCATAAACTATGTCGACGCCAACCGTGCCGAGCTATTGAAGAAATATCCCACGGACAATGATTTCCAGACCTCGTTCGACATACCTCAGGAACTTACCGACAAACTCATAGCCGCCGGCAACGATGCCAAGATACCATTCAACGAGGATCAGTGGGAGCGCTCAAAAGGCATCATAACGGCAATTATGAAGGGGCTGTTAGCACGCGACCTATACGAAGACGGCTCGTATTTCCGACCGCTCAGCAAGCAAAACAAGGATTTCAACGCCGCTCTCGACCTTATCAATGATCCCGAACGCTACTCGGCTATTCTGCGCGGAGATTCAGCGAACTAATGTCCCGGTAATTTAACGTTCGTCACGGGAAAAACGCGGATCTTCGCGGAAAACGCGGCACGCCGCGTCCCTACTATATATTGTGATTCAATGATTTACGAGCCTGCTGTGTGAAAGCGCACAGCAGGCTCGTTGTTCTTTGGAAACGCGGCGGTCGCGCTACTACATGTAGTGTTTCAAGGCTTCCGTGAGGTCGGAGAGGAGGCGTGCGCGCAGTTCGGGCGGCTCGAGAACCTCTATGCGGGCGCCATACGAGAGTAGTTCCGACACTAAGTCGTCGGTGATCTTCATCTTATAGTAAAATATGGAATAGGCGTCGTGGACGGCTTCTTCCTGCGTGTGATGCAGCGGCAGGGCGCGGAAATACTTTGCCTGCCGCGAATCGGTGCGCAGCGCAATGCGCCGTGGCTCGCCTTTGCTCGACACTATCCCGAAAAGATAGCGCACGTATTCCTCGGCATCGAAAGAAGGATCCGGCTCGAAGGCCTCAGGCAGGATATTCAGCGAGCTGATACGGTCCAGGGCGTAGGTCTTCACTCGATTTTCTTCGACGTTGCGCCCTGTCACATACCACCTCTGGCGGAAAATCTTCAGAAAGTACGGCTCTATTACCACGCCGAGGGTAGGGCGCGTGCGGTAATAGGGCAGATAGTCGAAGCGCATCGGGTGGCATTCCTTTATGGCGTCGATAGCCGGAGCGAGGTGATGCCTTGCCGAGGGCACGTCCTCGATAAATATACGGTCGGCTATCTCGCGGGAGTTGCTGAGCACGTCGTTGACAGCCGCCGTGTTCAGCAACCAGTCGGTCATACCCTCGTTGTGGGTGTCGCTATCGTCGATATAGTACTCGTATGTCTTTGAGTCGCACTTTATCTCGACATTGAACAGCTCTTCTACCGCCTGCCTGTAGTTGTAGAAAGTACGGCGCGGCAGCGCCTCGCCCTGCGAGAAGGGCGAGCGCCGCCAGCACTCGTCGAGTTCGGCCCGCGATATGCGCCCGTAGCGGCGTATTGTATCCACGAGCCAAAGATAGCGGTTGAAAAGGTCGCGAGCCATTTACGCGGCTTCTACAGCCTCTTTTTTACGACCTATCGACAGAAGGCGAAGACCGATAACAGTAAGAAGAGCGTTCATGATAAGAAGCTCGAAACTTGTCTCATATCCGAAGAAATGATTCAGCCCCCACTGTATGCACCACGAAAGGCAGGGTGCGAGAACGCACACCACGGGCACAAAGCGGTCGTGGACGGGCTTCTTCCAGAACATACCGTACACGAATAGGCCGAGAATAGGCCCGTAAGTGTAGGAGGCGAGGGTATACACGGCCGATATGGCGTCCTGGTCGCTGAGATAATAGAAAGCGATAATCACCAGGCCCATCATAGCCGACATTGCTATATGGACGGCCTTGCGGGTACGGGTGAGCACCTTGTCGTCGTTTTTCTTGTGTGCTTCGAGCACATCGATAGTGAACGACGTGGTGAGCGAGGTTAGTGCCGAACCCGCTGCCGAATATGCCGCAGAAATCAGTCCGAGCACAAAGAGAATGCCTACCACGATGGGCACGTCGGGATGAGTGGCCACCATGCCGAAAATATCGTCGCTCTTGGCGGGATGCTCCATTCCCTTGCTATCCATAAAGATAACGAGGAGGGTACCCAAAAGGAGGAAGAGGGCTATGACGAAGAACTGTGTGACGCCGCTCACAAGCATATTCTTCTGGCTCTGTCCGCTGTTGCGGCAGGCGAGGTTGCGCTGCATCATATCCTGGTCGAGGCCCGTGGTGGCGATAACCATGAACACGCCGGCAAGGAACTGCTTCCAGAAGTATGTGCCTTCCTTGGGATTATCGAAGTAGAACATACGCGAGGTGGGGTGGTCGGCTATGGCAGATGTCATTTCGCCGAAGGAGAAGCCCAGATTGGTACCTACGAAGTATATGCAGAGTATCACCGACATTATGAGGCAGAAGCTCTTGAGGGTATCGGTCCATATGAGGGTCTTGACGCCGCCCTGCATGGTGTAGAGCCATATCAGGGCTATGGTGACAATGACATTGAACACGAAGGGTATGTGCAGTGGCGAGAACACAAGGTACTGCAACACGGCGCAGACAACAAAGAAGCGCACTGCAGCACCAAGCATTTTCGACACGAAGAAGAACCATGCTCCGGCTTTGTAGGTGGAGCTGCCGAAGCGTTCTTCAAGGTAGCCGTAGATAGATATGAGGTTGCGCTTGTAGAACATAGGCACCAGCACAAAGGCTATCACGGCATATCCTACAATGAAGCCAAGCACCATTTGTAGGTATGAGTAGCCTTTGGCGGCCACCATGCCGGGCACGGATATGAATGTTACGCCGGATATCGCGGCGCCTATCATTGCAAAGGCCACGATGGGCCACGGTGTCTGGCGCTTGCCAGTGAAGAATGTGGTGTTATCGGAACCTCGCGAGGCATAGTACGACACCGCCATAAGCAGCGCGAAATATGCCACGATGGTTATAATTACTATTACCGGTAGGGACATTTTTTAATTAGGAGTTAGGAATGAGGAATTAGGAATGAGGAGGGAGGAAGTATTTAATTAGGAATGTGGAGTTAGTAATGTGGAATGCCGAGTGTGGAAGTATTAATTAGAAATGAGGAATGAGAAATTTGTCGTGAGGAGTTTCAGTTCCTAATTCCACATTCCTCATTTCTAATTAAATCCTTTCTAATTCCTCATTCCTAACTCCTCATTATTAGAATTATTCTGCGTAGAGGAGGTAGGGGCGGCGCTGTTCGCGGAATTTGGCAACGTCGCCGGCCCATGTGGCCTTGATTTCGGCAGCACTCTTGCCGTCCTTAATCATCTGGCGGATATCGCCACGGCCAATCAGAAGCTCGAAGAAGTTGCGGAAGTACTTGTCGCCCATATCGAGGTCGCGGTACGCGTCGATTACATATTCGAGGTTGATACCCTGTGCGATGGCTTCTTCGTCGCTGATATTGCGCAGGTCAACGCCATGGCAGAGATTGTCGAGCTGCGGAGGATTCTTGGCGCCGGCCACGCTGCGGGGAGTAAACTCGAAGTCGCGGTTTTTCATATCGGGATGGCCGTACACTTCAAAGGGGAAATCGGTTCCACGGCCGAGGCTCACCGGGGTAGCCTCGAAGTAGCATACCGAAGGATAGAGGTAGATGGCCTTCATAGTGCGCAGATTGGGCGACGGGGCTATGGGCAGCTCGTAGCGGGTCTGGTGGGTATAGTTTTCGCAGGGCACAACCTTGAGCGAAACCTTGCCGCCGTTCTTGAGCCAGCCTTCACCGTTCGCCATGCGTGCAATCTCGCCGAGAGTCATACCGTGTACCACGGTTATGGGCAGGCGTCCTACTCCTGATTCGTATTTCATATCAAGGATGGGGCCGTCGACATACATGCCGTTGGGATTGGGACGGTCAAGCACCACCACCTGCTTGCCATATGCCTTGGCGGCATTCATCAGGTCGATCATAGTGCAGTAATAGGTATAGTAGCGCAGACCCACGTCCTGAATATCGACTACTATAACATCGAGGCCGTCCATCACCTCCTTGGCAGGCATACGGGTGCCTTTGCCGCCGTAAAGGCTGGCGATGGGTATGCCGGTAGGCTCGTCAACACTGTTGCCCACGTGCTCGCCGGCATCGGCGGTGCCTCGGAAGCCGTGTTCGGGCGAAAAGAGGGTTACCACATTGAGTCCTTCGCCGAGCATAATGTCGAGGGTGTGCTTGTCGCCCACCATGCCGGTATGGTTCGAGAACAAGGCCACACGCTTGCCGCGCAGACCGGGCACATACTGGGCAGTGCGGGCAGCGCCTACCACAACGCTGTTCTCAGCCGTCCGGGCTTTGCAGCAGGCATTTGCCGCCGCGTTGTTGCACGATTCGTTAGCAAACAAGGCTGGACACGCGCATAGTAGCGATGCCAGTGCCAAAACTTTCATAGACTTCATAGCTGTTTTGCAAGGTATTGGTTTTTATGTTGTAAAGGTACGGCAATTATTTGGCATAACGCCACTAAAACCTGTCTAAAAAACTTAATGAATATTAAACTGATATTTTTTTTATGCAACGTCGTAAAATATTTCTAACTTTGCAACGCAAAATAACCGGGGCACTAGCTCATCTGGCTAGAGCGCGACACTGGCAGTGTCGAGGTGAGCGGTTCGAGTCCGCTGTGCTCCACCACAAGTCGTTAACTTCATCAGTTAGCGACTTTTTTTTGCGCGCCATAATTGCTTCTGATTTGGAGAGTCGAAGGGAAATGCCTACTTTTACGATTCCACAAAACGATGTAGAGATGGAAACGAGCGACAACAACAGGCAGACTGCCGAAGTAAGACTGATACGGCATGTGACATGGGTCGGATTCTGGGTCAATGCCGTGCTTATGGCGCTGAAGATATTTTTCGGCATCTACGGACATAGCGACGCCTTGGTGGCCGACGGCATTCACTCGCTCAGCGACTTCGCAACCGACCTCATTGTTATATTCTTTGTCGGCATGGCATACAAAAGTGCCGACAGCGACCACCCCTACGGCCACGGCAAGTTTGAAACCTTTTCTACCTTAATAATCGGCGTGTTCCTGCTTATGGCAGCCTTGGGCATAGCATATTCAGGCGCGATGGCGATAGTTGATTCTTTCGAGGGCATAGAGTGCCCGCGCCCGGGATTGTCGACGCTGTTCATAGCCGTGGCGTCGATAGTGTCGAAAGAACTGTTATTCCGTTATACTATAAGGAAGGCAAGGACGGTCAACTCGTCGTCGCTCACAGCCAACGCGTGGCACCACCGCAGCGACTCAATATCGTCGATAGCCACAGTGGCCGGCATTTCAGCTGCTTATTTTCTCGGCGACAGATGGCATATTCTCGACCCAGTGGCGTCGGTACTCATCTCGGTATTCATCGCCGTGTCGGCCATACAGATTTGCCGACCGGCCATCGACGAGCTACTCGACAAGTCGCTGTCGGCCGAGAAGGTTAAAAGAGCCGAAGAGATAATATCGCACACCGACGGTGTGCGCGCCTTCCACCACCTGCGCACCCGCCGCAACGGACGCCTTGCCATAATCGACGTACACATAAAGGTACAAGCCGACATCAGTGTGCAGGAGGGACACACTATAGCCACCAACGTTGAAACCGCTCTCCGACAAGAGTTCGGCAAGGAGGTGATAAGCAACGTCCACATCGAGCCGTATATGCCAGATCAGTAGGGATATAAAAAACAGCGGACCGGTCGATCCGCTGTTTTTTTATATGGATATCGGAAGCGCTTATCTGACACGCACTTTCTGGCCGCCTACAATATAGATACCTGCGGGAAGTGCCTCTATATCCGATGCCGAAGCACCGCGAACCACGCATATGCCCTGAAGATTGTAGACATCAGCTGTGGCCTGTTCGCCCACAAGCACGTTTTCGATTCCGCTTGTCGGGCTGCTTACTGCCACCTCGGTGTCACCCTCGGTTTCAAAGGTGTATACTCCGTTGACAGGCTCGATGGTCTTGTCGCCAACTTTTACCACGAGGTCGCCTTCGGCAGCGCGTGCTTTGGGGGAGATAGTGAAGCGCGTCTTGCCTACAGCCTCCACAGGAGCCGTTATGTCGGCATCTGCAATAAGGTCTTTCTTCACGTCATAGCCGTCAAGCAGGCCGGAAGCCGCGTTGAAAGTCACAGTGTGCGCCGCAGGTTTGTTTCTAAAGAACACCTTGTAAACATCGCCGTGCTTCACATCGGCATCTTCAAAGAATTTGGCACTCTCATAAGAAAGAGTAAGCAATTCACCGTTTTTATAGGCATAGAATCCGTCGTACGAACCCGACGCATACACTGTGAAATAGCCGTCTTCGTCGCGGAAGTTGACGGTGTTGTAACCCGCAACCATCTGTTCGGGCAGTTCAGTGTAATTCTTGAAACTCGTTTTAAAATTATAGAAACTTATATCGCTGAAATCATCAAAGAAAACCACGAGTTCGTTGTCACGGCGTATTTTCTTTGCCACGATGGTATATTCCGCACCTTCTTTTATATCAAGATATATTCTGCCATACGAAGTCCAGTCTGAAAGGCTGAGATAGTCGGTGGTACCGTCGGTAAATGTTTCGTAATAATATCCGGGAGCCGCAGTGAATTTCATGCTGGTGTTCTTTTCAGAAATCTTGAATGTGTTCGATCCTTCAACAAATACTTTTTCGGGATCTGACACTATTCCTTCAGGGCCGCTGACATTGAATACCACATTGAATATGGCGTATTTGTGACCTTTTATAGATATATTGTGGTCGCAGTCGATACCGTCGATGGTAAACTGGCTGTAAACATATTCTTCTTTGCCGTTATCCACCACGTTCTCTATCTTATAATCCTTGTGGTAGCCTATCGCTATCTTATCGCCGGGAGATGCCTCGAAGCCGTCCTCGGTAAGGCATGCGGCAAGGTCGCTAACGTCGGCATCGTTGATACGGATATAGCTTATCATCTCCGAGGGGCCGTCAAGAGTGATAACGGTCTTGAACTTCAAGCCTTCGGGGAAGTTGGCAGCCACGTCGATTTCGTCGACATACGCAGGCGCGTCGCCCGTCTTGTCGACAAGTTCCACATAGAATCGGTCGCCCGATTTGCTTACGTCCTTACCGCCTACAGAAACCTTGTACAACATGTCGCTCCACGAGCGCGGCTTTATGGTAAGCTTCGACTCCTCGTCGGGGTTATAAAGTATGGAAACTGTGTTTTCCTCGGGTTTGAACTCTTTTCCGTCGGCACGCACTATCGAGACTTTGGAGCAATCGTCCATTTTCACCGTAACCGTCTTGGTGCGGTACTCCGATTCAGGGACTACCGAGAGAGTGTAGGGCGAATAGGGACTTCCATACGAACTGGCATAGATTTCGTAGTAATTGCCAAAATAACTTTTCTCGACATCATCGCCATCTGAATCTTTAAAACTTACTATGTCGGTTTCGTTTGTCGGAATTATATACAACGAGTTATCGGAGGGTATCGTAATCTGGTTGTCGCCCTCTACAAGATTTATTTTTTCACCTGACTCTGGGCTACTGCCAACGACAGCACTCACAAGGTCGGCACCACGCAGCACCTTGAGCGTGATATTCCAGTCTTCAGCCAACGCTGTGACACAGCACGCCAAGACGGCAAGAACGATGAGTAAAAATTTTTTCATAAACTGTTATTTTCTGGTTAGACATTTTTTTCAGTAGTGCCGCACGGGCTGCACGGCACTACTGAGAATCTATCATAGTACTTTGAAAGTCTTGTCGGCCACACGGACAATGTATATACCTTCAGAATCCAGAGGTATTGTCACCAACTGCGCTCCGCTGTGGTCGGAAGCCACATTGCGCCCTATGGTATCGAATACCTCTACAGCCTCGCCATCGGGATTGACAACGAACAGAGTGCCGTTTTCAATCATAACCTTCGTCTGCGCCGAGCCGGACTCCACACCTTCGATACCCGAGGTGGCAACAGAATAGCTGTGTTCGCCTGTATAGGCTCCGCGAACGTATTCATTGACAGAGAAGTGCATCTCGTCCCATATCTCACGGACGGCACGGACTCTGAACACTATGTCCTGTCCACGGAGAATGTCGAGCACCGGCACGCTTATGCTGTTTTTTTCAGTTTTGGTATCACTGTAAATAACCTTGGCTTTTTCGCCGGCCTTGAGTTGCTGTGTAATCAAGATATTGTCAATGAAGAGATAGCCTGCCGTAGAAAGAATTTCGATAGTCGACAGATTTGTGCCTCCCTTCAAGTCAACGGAGTGACTTGTCCATTCGGCGGGAAGATCCACTATTGTCTTTCTATCTACAGTTTTGAGTTCCTGATTCTCAAGGTCAACAGTCATCATACGCACAATGGCATTGCATATGTCAAGCTCATCAACATAAGCGCCATACAGGTCGAGCGACACATTCACATTCCCACCATTTGGCGAGAGGTCCATATAGGGCGATTCAAGGAATGCGAGAGAGCCGTACTGCTGATAATAATAGCCTACAAGACCGTAAGCGCCATTGATGTGAGCAGGATTCTGGGCAATCCAGCCGGGCTGGTTTGTAAATTCGTCGAGTTCTTCCTGCTCGGGCAGATCCCACTCGGGTTCGAGCGGCGTGCCGGAAGAAACAAGTTTGTCGAAGTTTTCTTCAGAAACTACAAATGTTTCGTCTGTCTTTGCCTCATACTGGCGGTATGCCATAAATTCGTAATAGTCGGCGCCCGGAACTTCCGACCACGATATTTCCAGATTGCCCGACGAACCGGTAGTCACCTTAATATCGGAAGGGGTGATAAGCCCGTTTACCTTTATTGCCTTTGATTCAGGCGATTCGGTATTGCCTTTCTTGGCTTTTACCACATAGTAGTATGTAGCTTCGTGTGTTTCTATGTCGGAAAAGGCATAGCTGGTACCGTCTACCGGCCGGTCTTTGACAATATAATTGCGGGTTTTGTCGCGGTCGGCATTGATTGTATACAGACTTACAAGATAGGAATCGGCCCCTTCCACAGCTTCCCAGTTGGCGGTGAATCCTTTGAGGTGGAAATCGGAATGCGCGCTTGCCACAGGAGGAGTTACCTTCGGGTCAAGGAACTTTATCTCTATATCGTCGAAAAGAACCGACGTGTCATAACCGCTGAACTGGAAGAAGAAGTCGGTGCCTTTTCTTGCCTTGTCTAACACGAACTTATATTCCTTCCATTCGTCGTAACAATTGGCATAATCGTTGGTGAATGTCTTTGGATCGTTAGGATCTGTAACATCTATCATATATACCTGCACCCAGTCGTGGTTGTATGTCTTGTCCCCAAGACGCCCTTTGAAAGTAACCACCACGGGCTTGCCATTATCAGGCAGTTCAAGGATAGGAGAACACAGATTGGCATTGATGTCGTTGGCACGGTCTATGAAAACGCTGCCACCGGCCTGATACACACTTTGGGCGCTCCAGTAGGGCGCTTGGGTAAGTTCAGAATTAATGAACCCGTCGAGAACTTCGGTATCAGGCTTCTCAACCGTACCTTTGGTGAACTTCTCGAAGTCTTCCGAGAGAATCATCGTCACATCGTAGATTTCCGATTCCGACTTCGAGCTTTCTGGCGCGTGCATACGTTCAATATGCTTCGGCACCTTGACAGGAATGGTTTGAGAAGGCACCACCTGCTGCGACATGGATGGTAACACAGATACAGCAAGAGTCGCAAGAATTGTGTAAAGTTGTTTCATTAATAGGTTTTAAAATGGATTTATGTTCACGGTGCAATATTATGTTTATCTTTTTGATTCCACAATAATTTTAAATAAATTTAATTAATTTATATATACATTAAATGATTATACCGCGTGAACCGGCGGCACGTAAAAGGGTACAGACACACTTTCTACACTTTGTTTAAAACAGTTGTTGATAACCCAATAATTCTTTTTTAATTATTCGAGTTGCTTTAATGCAACGGGCGCATATACGAACAACCATTCCGACATTCCAAATTATAGCGACAATAGTTTTTACCCCGTTTAAATACCGGTTTTGAACACTTTTGCGCCCGGTTTTGAACGAAATTAGTTATGAAATTATGTACAGGCAGCACTTTCAACACTATGTTCATAACAAGCTTAAAATACTTTAAAACAGAAGTATAGCCTGTAAATAAAATGTAGACTTACATACATCAGACACCAATAAGCCTCAGATGCAATAGAACAGCAAAAAAGTTATAGCGGCTTTCTACAGCGATTATTGTTGCTATTTAAGGGCTGTTTGAAATGATTATTTTTTTCAAATAAAGAGATAAATAAAAATAAAAGGTGTTGAAAACCGACAGTCCCCGCAATATCCCGGAAAATTGTTATCTTTGCGGCTATATGGAAAATTCAGACAATAAAGAAGAAAAAGGATTTGTGGCCGACTTTCGCCGTCGTTTGAAAGAAGTAAAAACAACACGCTGGATTCGGTTCGGACTTGTCAGCATCGTTTTTTTAGCCTGGGTGGCCTGGATGGGCGACTGGTGGCTTGCTATTTTCGAGCTGCTTCTTTTCGATATATATATAAGTGGGTACATACCGTTCACATGGTGGAAGAAAAGCAAATCGAAGGTCACGCGTTCGGTTATGAGCTGGGTCGACGCCATTGTCTATGCCCTGGTGCTTGTATATTTCGTGTTTGCCTTCGTGGGACAAAACTACCAGATACCGTCGAGTTCTCTTGAGAAAACCCTGCTCACCGGCGACTACCTGTGGGTAAACAAGATGGTGTATGGTCCGCGCGTGCCTATGACGCCTGTTCATTTCCCGCTTGTCCACAACACGCTTTTAGGGCATAAGTCGTACCTCGACAAACCGTCGGTAGAGTACCGCCGCCTCAAAGGGCTGCGCTCGGTAGAGGAGGGCGACATCGTTGTGTTCAATTTCCCAGCCGGCGACACTGTGGCTTCCAAGTTCGAGGAAACACCGATGTACTACGACCTGCTCGTGAAGCAGTACGGCCGCGACAAGATCAAGGCCGACAAGGCCACGTTCGGCGATGTGATATACCGCCCGGTCGACCGCCGACAGAATTTCGTAAAGCGCGCCGTAGGCCTTCCCGGCAATCGCATCAAGATAGTCAACGACACCTTGTATATCGACGGCAACGTTCGTCCGTTCCCCAAGAACGTGCAGTTCAACTATGTGTTTGCTACCTCGAGGCCCCTCACTACCGACGATGCCCGTTCGCTGGGCATAGCTGAAGCCGACCTCGGCACTTTCGAGCCTATGAGCGCCTCGCGCATCAACATTCAGCCTTTCCTGAGCGATGCTCCGGCCGACACATATGCCTATATGGCGCCTCTTACATCGGATATGATATCCCGTATGAAAGCCGACGGAACGATGCTCGCCATAGCAAAGTTCAACGACATCGCTCCATACTTTTCGGCAGAGGGTGCCAATTCATACGCCTTTCCTTTCGGAGAAGATGCCGACTGGACGCTGGCGAACTACGGCGGTGCCGAAGGCCTCCTCATTCCTGCCAAGGGTATGACCATAGAGCTTACCCCTGCCAACTGGCGCACATACGAGCGCTGCATACGCAACTACGAGGGACATTCCGACGCTTATTTCGACATCGCTACCGAAAAGGTGTATATCGGCGGCAAGCCGGCCACGACCTACACGTTCGATATGGACTACTACTTTATGATGGGCGACAACCGCGATAATTCCCAGGATTCGCGTTTCTGGGGCTTTGTGCCTGAAGACCACATAGTGGGTACTCCCATGATAGTGCTTGCGTCGTTCGACCGCGAGCGTTCGCTTTTCGACGGCAAAATACGCTGGAACCGCATACTGCGTTCGGCCAATCCCGACAAATGAAGCCGGCTCCGCTATATCCCGGCCGCGTGGCCGTGCTGCCTCCGCAGCTGTTCGGCTCAGTGGCTTACTATGCCCTGATGGCGCGCTACGGGGCGGCCTATGTCGACAATGAGCTGAGATACGACAAACGCTTCAAGAGCGTTCATCGCTTCGACATAGCCTCCACACGGGGTAAAATTTCCTTGACTGTGCCCGTGAGCCGTCCTGAAGGTGCCACACTGTGGTGCGACGTTAAGGTATCGGCTCACGGCAGATGGTGGGAAACGATGCCCGACACGCTCGCCACGGCTTATGGCCGCTCTCCTTTCTTTGAATTTTACATAGACAGGCTCATGCCTGTGTTCAGCGAGCCGACAGGGCAATCCATAACGGAGCTTTGCGACATGGCCGACTCGATAGTGCGCTCAACCCTCGGGATATGCTCGAGGACGCAGGAGGCGCCCGCGGACGACTGCGCGGATTCTTTTCTGCGCAAATGTTTTGAAGAATATGCCCCTTCGTCGCAATACTGGCAGGTGCGCGGACAAGAACTCGGATTCATACCCGGCCTGAGCATACTCGACTTATTGTTCAACCTCGGCCCCGAAGCTGCAATTTTCTTGACCAAAAATTGATTGGCAGAGTAAAGGAATTTCTCGGCAAGCTGTCGTTCCGCACCGGCGTGATAGTGATGCTGCTCTGCGTGCCTTTCTACATTCTCAGTTTCGCGCAAATGCTGCTGCCTATAAGTGCGGCGGACAAGGGAGTGCTTTGGACTGTGCTGTTCGGCCTTGCGAAACTTTTCCAATATTCAGGCCTCACAATACTCGGGGCAGAGGGCGTACGCCGCATCAAGGCCTATTTCAAAAAATAGGGCAGCAGTGAGTTTTTCAACACCCTTTATTTTTATTTATCTCTTTATTTGAAAAAAAATAATCATTTCAAACAGACTCTCAATAACAACAATAATCGGTGTTGAAAGCCGCGATAACTTTTTGGAGAGTATGTTGGATTGATAGGTTATTGGAGTATGCTGTTGGTAATTCTACATATTATAAACAGAGCTTTTGTATGGTTTTTAGCTGTTTAGATATGTTATGAACATAGTGTTGAAAGTGCTGTCTGTACATAATTTCATAACTAATTTCGTTCAAAACCGGGCGCAAAAGTGTTCAAAACCGGTATTTAAACGGGGTGAAAACTATTGTCGCTATAATTTGGAATGTCGGAATGGTTGTTCGTATATGCGCCCGTTGCATTAAAGCAACTCGAAAAATTAAAAAAGAATTATTGGGTTATCAACACTTTAATGTAGAAAATCCCCGTCGACGTCAGAACACAGGGAAGCGGAAGAGGCGTAAGCGTTGCTGCAGCTCTTGTTCGCGACCGCCGCAGTATTCGTTGCAGACGTCGTGGAAACTGGAGGAATGGTTCATTTCCGACAGGTGTGCCAGCTCGTGGTATATAACGAAGTCGCGCAACTCCTGAGGGAGGAATATCAGCCGGGGGCTGAGTGTTATGATACCGCGCGACGAGCATGAGCCGAGCTTGGTGCGCGATTCCTTGATGGCCCAGCCGAGTGGTCGCCGTCCTACCTCCGATGCAAGCTGCCTTGCCCTCGGAAGCACGAATTTCGCGCTGGCGTCGTGTGCTCCGATAAGTATGAGTCGGTTGATATGCCCCTGAACTTCGGCTGTGTCTATTCTGTCGACGGCGAGCGCCGACAGATGTATGTAGAAATTTTTGTACTTGCGTCGTACCGGCGTTTTCTCCACCGATGTCATGAAGACGTCTTTGTCATCCTCCCAGCCCTGCACTATTGAGAAGTCAACTTCCGGCGTGTCCAGTATCTGGTCTATGGCGAAGCGTGGTTTTGGCTTGGTGGCGAGCAGACGCGGCCCGAAACGGTCGATGAAGCGGTCGTATTCCGCCTGCGGCAGTTTTGGCGGTACCGTTATCCGTAGTTCGGCTCCGTTCCAGCGAGCCACGATGCTGCGGGCGCGTCCGTTGACAGTGATTCGTATGTCGCCGAGTTCGGGGTGGCTGTAAAGTCCCGACTGTATCGTTATAGCGCTTGCCCTCATTCCGCGCCCCAGTGCAGTTTTTCGCGCAGACCGTCGGCAAAGGTGTAGGCGGCAGGTTGAAGCAGCAGAACGCTGAAAGGCGCTTTCACAAGCCGTATCTCCGTGCCCATCTCTATCTCGGTGGAACGTCCGTCGAGGGCGAGCCTCACGCGCGGCGTGCGCCCGGTGGGCAGTATCTTTATTTCGGCATTGCCGTCGACAACGAGCGGTCGCATGGCAAGCGAATGTGCGGCCACGGGCGATATCACGTGGACGTTGACAGTTGGTTGCACTATGGGGCCTCCCGCCGAGAGATTATAGGCGGTGCTGCCTGTCGATGTGCACACGAGCAGGCCGTCGGCGCGGTATGCTCCGAGCCTCACGCCGTCGACCATCACCTCGGCCCAGATCATCGATGCCGATTCGTCTTTGCTTATTGCCACCTCGTTCAGCGCATAGGGGCAGAAATGCGGCTCGAGAGCGGGCGAGGCAAGCTCTATGAGGCCGCGACGCTCTATGCGGAAATGGTCGGAGGCGAGATAGTCGAGCAGTAGGGGCAGCTCGGCTACCGTTATGCTGGTGAGGTAGCCCAAGTGCCCGGTGTTGACGCCCACTATCGGAATTTCTTTTTGGCCTACCCACATGGCGGTGCGCAGGAACGTGCCGTCGCCGCCGAGGCTCACGGCAAGGTCCGCCTCAAAGTCGGAACTGTCGGTAACAGTTCCGACGGCGGCGAGTGCCTGAGGTATTATCTCGAAAAGATGGCGGTACAGTTTGCGGTGCATAACAATGTCGACCGACCTCCTGCGTAACTCGTCGAGAAACACCGCTACCGTCGGAGCGGCCTCTTCCTGCCGTCTGCTGCCGTAAATTGCTATGCGCATATGATTAAGGCTCTAAATATTTGAAGAAAAGGTCGATGCGTTCGCGCACAGTGTCGTTGTCGGCGCCGGGGGCGTCCTCTGTGTCGAGCACTGTGTAGCCGTATCGCTCGAGCGAGCGCATTATGCTGTCGGCATTGCGGTGGCTTACGCGAATGTCGAACACAACCGGGAACTTGGAATTGTCGGCGTAGTATGTGTCGGCATCGTATCCGGTATTGAAGCTCGTAACGTTGAGATTGAGCAGGTGCGCGTCGCAGTCCTCCACGGCGTGCGCTATGCGCGAGGCGCTGTAGTCTTCGCGGCTGCAACCCACCAGAAGCCGCGAGCTGTCGGCAACGGGAGGATAGAGATATTCGTGTTCGGGGAACTTTGTTGGCAAAATCTTTCGTCGTTTACTTCTTTCTCACTAAATTTGCATAGTCCAAGAGAGGGATGCGACTCTGTTGGTGCTAAAGCAAATACAAAAATACGAATAATTCCGCGAATTACCATAGTGATGACAAACTTAAGCGTTAATATAAATAAAATTGCAACATTGCGCAATGCCCGTGGCGAGAACCGCCCCGATGTGTGCGTGGTAGCTCTTGACTCGGAGCGCTTCGGTGCCGACGGCATAACTGTGCACCCGCGTCCCGACGAGCGCCATATACGCCGCGACGACGTGTTCCGCCTCAGGCCTCTTCTCCGCAGCGAGTTCAATATAGAGGGGTATCCCGACGAGCGGCTGATCGACATCGTACTTCAGGTGCGCCCCACGCAGGTAACCCTCGTGCCCGACGCCCCCGGCGTGCTCACATCGTCGGCCGGCTGGGACGTTCAGGCCAACGGCGAGTTTTTGTCGGCATTGGTTGAGAAATTCAAGGAAGCCGGCGTGCGCACGTCGATATTCGTGGCAGCCGATGTAGATACAGTCAAGGCCGCGGCCGCTACGGGCGCCGACCGCGTGGAACTGTATACCAAACCTTTCGCCGACCTTTACCCGACTCGCCCCGAGGAGGCCGTGGCTCCATATGTGGAAGCTGCCGATGCCGCCCGCAGGCTCGGTCTGGGCGTTAACGCCGGTCACGACCTGTCGCTCGATAATCTCGCCTTCTTCAGCAGCCGCATACCCTTCCTCAGCGAGGTGTCGATAGGCCACGCCCTTATCTGCGACGCCCTGTACCTCGGCTTGGAAGAAACCATACGCCGCTATAAAGCTTGTCTTAACCCTAACACACGCATTCTGTAATGAGTCTTTGGAATCTTTGCCTCGAAGGCGGCTGGACTATGGTGCCTCTCGCCTTGCTGCTGTTGCTCAGTATCTATGTATTTGCCGAAAGAGCCATCGTGATAGCGCGGGCCTCCAAGGAGGATAATAACTTTATGAACCGTATTCGCGGCTATGTGCACGAAGGCGAGCTTCAGAGCGCGCTCAACCTGTGCCAGGCCACGCAGTCGCCAGCCGCGCGCCTTATCGAGAAAGGAATCACGCGCATAGGCCGGCCAATGAACGACGTGCTCGTGGCCATAGAGAATACCGGCAACCTCGAAATATCCAAGCTTAGCCGCGGCCTGCCTTGGCTTGCCACCACCGCTGCCGGAGCGCCCATGCTCGGCTTCCTCGGCACGGTAATCGGCATGGTGCAGGCGTTTTTCGCCATTGCGTCTGCCGGTAATTCGGCCACTATCGCCTCTTTTGCTTCCGGCATCTATGCCGCGCTTGTCACCACTGTGGCCGGTCTGATAGTGGGTATTGCCGCCCTCTTTGCCTACAACTACCTTGTGGCGCGCATCAACAAGATTATGAACCGTCTGGAGGCAAGCACCATGGACTTTATGGACCTCCTTAACGAACCCGCTGTCTGATGGCACTCAAACGACAGCAGGACATTCTGGCCACTTTCTCGATGGCCTCTATGACCGACGTGGTGTTCCTGCTACTGGTGTTCTTCATGGTTACGTCGGCATTCGTGTTTCCCACGGCGCTCGAGGTAGACCTGCCCCAGAGTTCGCAGCAGACACCGCTCAAACCCACCACGCGCATGTTTATCGATGCCGAGGGTTCCTATTATGTTTCGGCCGACGGTGCCGACCCCGTGCCTGTGGCCCAGGATTCGCTCGCATTGTTCATATCGGCCATAGCTCCGGCAGATTCTCTCGGGGCGGTGGCTGTGTATGCTGATGCGGCCGTTCCCTACGGCAAGGTGGTGGACGTGCTCAATATCGGAGCCGAAAACGCTATAAAGATGGTACTTGCCACCAAGCCCTCTTCTCCGGCGGAATCTGCCGGCGCCGAGCCAGCTACAGAAAACAATGAGTCCGCTGAGTGATTCCCGCACACAGGCAGCCGCTTGCACGGCCCTGGCAGCCGCCGCGATATTGGCGTGGCTGCTCTTGGCCACACTGAAATTCGACGAGCTTTCTCTGCCTGTGCCGCCCCGGCCTGTTGCCGAGATAGTGGAGCAGGAAGAGGAATTTGTCGATTTTCTCGATATGGCCTACGGGCCTTCCGACCCTGCACCGGCATATACCCCCGAGCCGCAAAACCACGAATCGAAGGCTGCCGAGGCTTCCGGCATTGATAAAATAGACGCCGGCGAGCCTGCGCCACCCGCGCCCGATGTTGTGTCGGAGCGTCCGTCGCCCATACAGCGTCCCAAGAAGGAAACACCGCCGCAGACGGGTCCCGACCTCAAGAAACAGGCCGAGGAGGAAGCGCGCCGCAAAGCCCGCAAAGGTGTTGGCGACGCATTCAAAAACACATCGCCCACACCCGACAATACCTCCAATGCCGGTGTTGGCAAGGGAGATTCCGGCAAGCCCGACGGCGGCCGCTCCGATGCCAACGGCACAGGCCACGGCACCGTTGGCGGCGGCTGGTCGATGCCGTCGTATGCCGCTGTTCCCTCTGAAGATACCGGAAGCATCATTCTCAAGGCCGTGGTAGGTCGCGACGGCACTGTAAGGTCGGTGGAGCTTGTGGGAGGAAAATCGCCTGCCGCTGCCAATTCGGCCCTTGTGCAGGCGTGTATGGCCGAGGTAAGGCGCCGCAAGTTCACGCGTCACGACGATGACGCTCCCGAAAGCGCCACCGCGCGCATCACATATACTTTCAGATAAGAATCATGGCAAAAAAAGACATACCTGTGCTGCTGCTCACGGGCTATCTCGGCAGTGGCAAGACTACGCTTCTCAACCATATACTCACCAATGAACGAGGCATACGCTTCGCAGTGATTGTCAATGATATAGGCGAGGTTAACATAGATGCCTCGCTTATACAGAAAGGCGGAGTGGTAGGTGGAAAAGACGACGGCGACCTCGTGGCCTTGCAGAACGGCTGCATATGCTGCACGCTGAAAATGGACCTCGTGGAGCAGTTGTCGGAAATCGTCGAAACAGGTAAATTCGACTACATAGTGGTAGAAGCCAGCGGCATATGCGAGCCTGAGCCTATAGCCCAGACCATATGCACCATTCCTAATATGGGCGAGCAGTACACCCGTGGCGGGGTGCCGCGTATCGACTGTATCGTTACTGTGGTCGACGCCCTGCGTATGGCTGCGGAGTTTGGCTGCGGAGAAGATTTGAAACGGCCCGGACTTGAGGAGGACGATATAGAGAATCTTGTGATTCAACAGATTGAATTTTGCAATATTATATTGCTCAACAAAATCTCCGAAGTCACGCCCGAACAGGCCGACCGTGTGCGTGCCGTTATCAGGGCGCTTCAACCCAAGGCGCGCATCATAGAGTGTGATTATGCCGATGTGCCGCTTTATGAGATTATCCACACCAATCTCTTCGACTATGAGGCCACAGCCACGTCGGCAGCATGGGTGCGCCATCTTGAGAATATAGAGGACGACGAGCCGGAAGAAGAACACTCGCACGAGCATCACTGCCACCACGAGCACGACCATGACCACGAGTGTCATTGTCACCATCATCACCACCACGAAGAAGGCGAGGCCGAGGAGTACGGAATACAGACCTTCGTGTACTTCCGTCGCCGAGGATTCGACATCAATAAATTTGATTACTTCATTTCGGCACAGTGGCCGCAGAACCTTATCCGCACCAAGGGTTTGATATATTTCAGGCACAATACGGATATGTCGTACCTATTCGAGCAAGCCGGGGTGCAGAAAAAGCTTACCGAGGCAGGTATGTGGTACGCCACAGCGCCGGAGGAGGAGCTTGAGGCAATGGCTGCTGCCGACCCATCGATAATGGCCGACTGGGATCCCGAATACGGCGACCGTATGATAAAGCTCGTGTTCATAGGCCGCAAGCTCGACCGGGACGCCATCACCGCCGCCCTCGACAAGTGCTGAACCAAAACAGAAAGTCCTCGCGAGCGCGAGGACTTTCTGTTTTGTATTGCTATATACTTGGTTTTGGTTGTTGCAGCCGGAGGGTGGCATCCTTCCGCCATGGCTGCTGGGGAGGTGTTAGTCGCGGTAGTCCACGAAGCGTTCCTGTAGTTTCTTGCGGGCGAAGAAGATGCGGCTTTTCACTGTGCCGAGGGGTAGATTCATGTGTTCGGCTATCTCGTTGTACTTGTATCCTGCAACGTGCATCGAGAAAGGCACGCGGTATTCCTCGGGAAATTCGTTGATGGCAGCAGTTATTTCGGCTGCGCCATAGGATTCTTCGGGCGATTCGAAGCGGCTGTCCTGGCTGAGGTTGAGGTGATAGAGGTTGTCGGTGGTATCAACAATCGTTGCAGCGCGCGAGGAGCGGCGGTAATTGTTGATAAAGATGTTTCGCATTATAGTGAACACCCAAGCTTTGAAGTTGGTGTTGTCGGCGTACTTCTCGCTGTTGTCGAGAGCTTTCAGGGTTGTGTCCTGAAGAAGGTCGTAAGCGTCGTCGCGGTTTGATGTGAGCATATATGCGAAGTTGAGCAGGTTTGCCTGAATGCTCATCAGATTGTCTTGGAATGAAGTGTTGGATGCCATAATTATGATGTTTTTTAGGGATTCGATTTTTTAAGTTTCTGTCGTTTGACGATTCAAAATTATGGAGAATTTAGCTGATGCAAGAATTTTAATGTTAAAATATGTTTATTTGGCGTGTTTTCTCGATGTAAAATTATAAATATCTGAAATACAAGTATATAATACACTATTAAATTGTTACACAGTTGTTACAATGGGCGTGTTTTGATGTTTTTGTGTTGTTATTGTAACATCTATGTTACACTTTCGATATCCATTGTTCGATAATATTGTCAACTTTGCAAAAAAGAAAATTAATATGGAGAAAAGATATGAGAATCTTGTGAGCCGCCTTGCCGGACAGCCGTGTGTGAAAGTCCTCTTTGTATGTCTGGGTAATATATGCCGCTCTCCGGCTGCCGAGGGCGTTATGCGCAGGATAGTTGAAGAGGGCGGTGAAGGCTCCCGCTGGGTGATTGATTCGGCCGGCACGGGCCGTTACCACATAGGGCAGCTCCCCGACAACAGAATGCGGGTGCATGCTCGTCGCCGTGGTCTTGAGCTGACGCATCGTTGCAGGCAGGTCTGCGAGCAGGATTTCGACGATTTCGATATAATCATAGGTATGGACTCCGACAACGTGCGCAATCTCCGCCGCGTGGCACCCACTCCCGAGGCTGAGGAGAAGATTGTGCCTATGGCCGCGTTTGTGGATATGGCTATGCGCTACGACCATATCCCCGACCCCTACTATGAGGGAGCGGAAGGTTTCGAGCTTGTGCTCGACCTGCTCGAAAACGGCTGCTCGCGTTTTTTTGCCTGCTGCCGAAAATAAAGACTCTATAAATTTGGCCGTTTCGATTTAATATTGTAGTTTTGCACCCATATAAGCAACAAATATGATGTCGAACCGCTTTTATTCTTCCTTTTTTTACTTTTACTTTAAGGGTAGAAGCGGGGTCTTGCGGCTGAATTGAAAAATATAAACATATATAAAGTACCCCGCTTCACGGCATAGCCGAGAGGCGGGGCTTTTTCTTAACCGAAATCAGATATGAAAGAAAGCAAGGACAGTAAACTCCGGGTTGGCATACAAGGCGTTGCCGGCTGCTTTCACGACGCTGCCGCCCGCGAATACTTCAGCGGGGTGCCTGAGGTGGAAACAATAGAGTTCGATACCTTTCCCGACCTTTTCGAGGCTGTGCACTTCGATGCCTCTCTCATAGGCATAGTGGCCATAGAGAATACCATAGCCGGCAGCATTCTTACCAACCACGAGCTCTTGCGCGGTGGCGACCTTAGGATAATAGGGGAGTACAAGAAGCGTATATCGCACGTGCTGTGCGCACTGCCCGGACAGACCCTTGCCGATATCAGCGAGGTTAACTCCCACCCTATGGCGCTGATGCAATGCGAGCAGTGGCTCAGGCACCACCCGGGTCTGAAGATGGTGGAGGCTTTCGACACGGCTGGAAGCGCACGCGACATAGCCCGGAACAAACTCGCCGGCCACGCTGCCGTGTGCGGCGAATACGCGGCTAAGCTTTACGGGCTCGACATACTGGCCGAAGGCATCGAAACGAACAAGCGCAACTTTACACGGTTTCTTATTATAGCCGATCCTCTGCTCGCCGCCGAGTATGGGCCGGCACAGCTCGAGGCCGACAAGGCCTCGGTGATGTTCACCCTCCCCGACAGCAAGGGCGCTCTCTCGAAGGTGCTCACCATACTTTCTTTTTATGATATCAATCTCTCTAAAATACAATCCACTCCGATAATCGGACGCGAATGGGAGTACCGCTTCTATGTCGACCTCACTTTCGACAATGTGGTGCGATACCATCAGGCTATCGACGCCGTGCGTCCGCTTATCAATGATTTCAAACTGTTAGGCGAATATAAATCATGGAAACAGCAAAACCCGTAAGACCGGCAAAGCGGCTTGAAACAGTGAGCGAGTACTGGTTCTCGCGCAAGTTGAAGGAAATAGCGCGCCTTAATGCCGAGGGACGCGACATAGTGTCGCTTGGTATAGGAGGCCCCGACCTGCCTCCGCCTGCCGCGGCTGTGAAAGCGGCTTGCGACTGCCTGCAGCGCTCCGACAGCCACAGCTACCAGATGACGGTAGGGCTTCCGGCGCTCCGCAAGGCTATGGCCGGCTGGTATGCGCGCTACTATGGCGTGGATGGCATCGACCCCGACCGGCAGGTGCTGCCTCTCATAGGCTCGAAAGAGGGCGTGCTCAATATCGCCCTTGCCTTCCTCAATCCCGGCGACGGGGTGCTCGTGCCGAATCCGGGTTATCCCACATACACATCGGCATCACGCATAGCCCTCGCCGAGATTTTTCCTTACGAGCTTAGCGAGGAGAATGGCTGGCTTCCTGATTTCGAGGCTCTCGAGCGTCTGCCCCTCGAGCGAATCAAGCTTATGTGGGTCAATTATCCCCATATGCCTACCGGCACGCCGGCGAGCATTGAGCTTTTCGAGCGTCTGGTGGACTTCGGCCGCCGCCACGGCATAGTGATAGTCAACGACAATCCCTACAGCTTCATACGCAACGATCGTCCGCTGAGCATACTCCAAGTAGAGGGCGCTGCCGACATGGCCATAGAGATGAACTCCCTCAGCAAGTGCCTCAATATGGCGGGCTGGCGCGTTGGCATGCTTGTGTCGAACCCCGTGTTTGTGGAGTGGGTGCTCAAGGTAAAGAGCAATATCGACTCCGGGCAGCCGCGAGCCATTATGGAAGGCGCAGTGGCGGCTTTGGCTGCAGGCCCAGAATGGTATTCGGCTCTGAATGCCGAGTATGGCCGCCGCGCGCGTATAGCCGAAGAGATAATGAGGGAACTCGGTTGCACCGTCGCTCCGGGACAGCAGGGCCTGTTCCTGTGGGGACGCATACCCGACGACGCCTTAGGCTCCGAGGCGTTTGCCGACTCGGTGCTTGACCGCGCGCGAGTATTCATAACCCCGGGCTTTATATTCGGCTCTGCCGGCGAGCGCTATGTGCGCATATCGCTCTGCGCCCCAGAGGCGGTGCTCGCCGAAGCCCTCCGCAGGATTCGATTGTGAGTCACCATCGCCTGTCGCGTTAAATTACCATCGCCTCAGGGGCCGCTATATATCGCGACCCTACACACCTAATCACCTATAAACATAGCCACCTAAAAAAATGAACGACATACTTCCTCTTTTCCCCGCCGGTATAATGGAGCACAAACCGCTCGTGATGGCCGGCCCCTGCAGCGCCGAAAGCGAACAGCAGGTTTTAGACACAGCCCGTGCGCTCAGCCGTGCCGGAGTACGCATATTCCGTGCCGGAGTGTGGAAACCACGCACCAAGCCCGGCGGATTCGAGGGCATCGGCACTCCCGCCCTCGAATGGCTTGCAAAGGCCAAAGAAGCCACGGGCATGCTCACAGCCACCGAAGTAGCCAACGAGCGCCATACCCGCGAGGCTATCGAATCAGGCATCGATGTGTTGTGGCTCGGCGCCCGCACATCGGCCAATCCTTTCGCCGTGCAGGAGATTGCCGACTACCTTGCATCGCTGCCGCAGCAGAAGCGCGATTCCATTGCCGTGCTTGTTAAAAACCCCGTCAATCCCGACTTGGAACTATGGCTCGGCGCCATAGAGCGAATATACAATGCCGGTGTGCGCCGCCTCGGTGCCATACACCGCGGATTCAGCTCCTATGGCAAGCACATATACCGCAATCCTCCCAAGTGGCGCATACCCATAGAGTTCAAGCGCCGCATGCCGCAAATACCCCTTATCTGCGACCCGAGCCACATAGGAGGCTGCCGCGAGCTTATAGCGCCGCTTTCGCAGCAGGCAATGGACATGAATTTCGACGGCCTCATTATCGAAACACACTGCAATCCTGATGCAGCGCTCAGCGACAAAGCCCAGCAGATTACTCCCGACGTGCTTGCCTACATGCTCGAAACCATAGTGATACCCACGCAGACCAATACCACCGAGAGCCTCGGCCTGCTGCGCCAGCAGATAGACCGCATCGACGACGAGCTGATAGAGCTGCTGGCGAAGCGTATGCGTGTGGCCCGTGATATCGGCCGTTTCAAAAAGGAACACCGTATGAGTGTGGTGCAGCCCGGCCGCTATAACGACCTTATGCAGCGCCGTGTCGACACAGGCGTCAAGCTTGAGCTTGATGCAGAGTTTGTGAAAGCGATTCTCGGCACCATACATGAGGAATCAGTGCGTCAACAGGTAGAAATTTGCTCTAAATGAAGATACTCATTCTCGGAGCCGGCAAGATGGGCTCGTTTTTCTGCGATTTGTTGTCGTTCGACCATACTGTGGCCATTTACGACCGCGACCCCGAGCGGCTGCGGTTTACCTACAATGTGCTTCGCTTCTCGTCGCTCGACGAGGTTGACGGTTTTGTCCCCGACATGGTGCTCAATGCCGCCACGGTGAAGTATACCGTGGCGGCTTTCAGGCAGGTGCTGCCTCATGTGCCTGCCACAGCCACACTCAGCGATATAGCGTCGGTAAAACGGGGCCTGCCAGAGTTCTATGCCGAGGCCGGGCACCCTTATGTGTCGACCCACCCGATGTTCGGCCCTACCTTTGCATCTCTTTCCAACCTTGCGGAGGAGAACGCCATCGTAATATCGGAAGGCGATGCCGGGGGAATAGAGTTTTTTCTCCGTCTTTATGCCGGGCTGGGGCTACATGTGGAGCAATATACCTTCCGCGAACACGACCGTACCATAGCCTATTCCCTGTCTGTGCCGTTTGCGTCGAGCCTCGTGTTTGGCTCGGCTATGAAGCCACAGCCCGCGCCCGGCACCACCTTCAAGCGTCATATGGCCATAGCACGAGGCCTTATGAGCGAGGACGACTATCTGCTGAGCGAGATATTGTTCAATCCCGACTCCGTGGGGCAGCTCGACAACATATTGGAGGCGTTGTCGGGCTTGCGCGATATCGTGGCCGCACGTGATGCTGATGCCATGCGCTCTTTCCTTGCCCGTGTGCGCCGCAATCTGGATTAAAAAGCGAATGACCTCAAGAAGTAGCGCCAGCGGCTGACTTTTGGCTGCAGTGGTTTCATAGAGGCTATGCGGTGGTCGGGCTTGAGGCTCGAGTGCACTTTGTCGTGGTCGATATTTTTGACGCGCTCCACAAGATACAGTATCTCGTCATCAAGCGGCGGGGCGTCGGCCGGTGGTCTTATGTCCGCACCCTCGCTTACAGGCGGATGCTTTTCCAGTTTTTTAGCCTCGCCGGTGGTGATGTATTTTTTACCTGCTATATATAGCTCGGCATACGTTTCGGCGTATATCGGGCTGTCGGTATGAAAGAGGAGTTTCAGATTTCTTCCACGGCCTTTCGATTCGATGCTGAAAGACATTCGGCATATGTTCTCGGTGCGGATAGAGTCCTCCCAGTAGTCGTCGAACACATACTTTATGTCAAGGCGTTCGATATCGTCGTTTCCTTTGATAATCCATGAGAGGGAAGGTATGTATCTCTGATTCGCGGAATCTGTCATGGCGTCTATGTACAGATGTGTGGTTTCGCCTTTTCTGTTCCAGATAGATGTGGGCTTGTACTTGCCCATTACCGTGTCGTTGTCGATTGTTTTGGAGTGTGGGGCGGGGTCTATGCTTTTGAACAGTCCCACCCAGTCTGCATACGAGAAATGTTCCCCGAAGTAATTGCTCACGCTGTCGAGTCCGTCGTAATTTGAAAAATGGTAGTACGACGCGCTTGCCAGCAGTCGTGGCTTTGTCCAGCCCTTGTACTTTTTTTCTTTTTTTGAGGGAATCATAAAGTCGACGGTTTTCTCTCTGAACAGCAGCACGGTGTCGGTGTATGTGGTCAGCATCGAATATTCCCTGATATATCCGAGTATGTGGAGTATGCGGCGTTTTTTGGATTTTACCACCATCTCGGGCAGCTCGGCCACACTTTGGCGAAGCATAATACTGTCGGCGGCCTGCGGAACTATGGCGCTTATGTAGCCCATAAAGCGCACGGTAATAGGATAGTCCTCGTCGGATAATGCCGGCAGTTCGCCCTTGTCGTTGCCTATCCCTGCGAGTTTGCCGATGCGGTCGAATACCGAGGCGCGGGGCAGGGGAGTGCCCGTCACAGAATCCACTACGACGGTCGCCGTAGTGTGCCCGAAAGCCGCGAACTGAATTAAAAGAAGGCAAGAAAGTATCGACAAGCGGTACAGCATTCCTCAAATGGCATTGGTATGCGCAAAGGTACACAAAGAGCTTATTTAAAATTACTTCAAAATATTAAATTTCAATAAATTCACCATACTCTTTCAACTTATGGATAAATCCAACTCAAATAAATACCCTATAAAATAACTACAGGGCAATCTCACGATTACCCTGTAGCGTCTAAACCTTAAAAATCTAATCCTATGAAAAAACTAATTCAATACTTTACTTCTTTCTGCTGTTGCTGACTGTAGTACGCTTATGCGGGGTAAAATGTTGTGCCGGCCCCTTTATAAAGCCCGTTTTTTATTACTTTTTTGCAGAAAAAGCTTCTTTTTAGTATTTTTGAACTTCCTCTTAAATACTCGCGCTCGACAAAAGCAAATTTATTTGCTTTTGCGCTCGACTTATTCGTATTTTTGCACTATGTCGTATTTTTCCGTCACTATACTGGGGTGCGGATCGGCCACTCCCACCCTGCGCCATATGCCCAGCGCGCAGCTGGTGCGCTATCGCCAGCAGGCCATGCTCGTCGATTGCGGCGAGGGCGCTCAGTTGCAGCTCCGCCGCTACGGCTGCTCTTTTGCCAAAATATCCCATATATTCATATCGCACCTGCATGGCGACCATTTTCTCGGGCTGCCGGGGCTGCTGTCGACGATGGCGCTCCACGATGTGCAGGGCACCGTTACTGTCCACACATTTGCCGAAGGTGCCGAACTGCTCAAGAAAATCCTTGACATACTGTGCCGCGAGCGGCCTTACAAGCTGCAGTTCGACATCATCGACCCAGCCAATCCCGGCACGGTGTATTCCGACGCCAACCTCGAGGTTGTTGCTTTCCCGCTTAACCACAGGGTGCCTTGCGTGGGCTATATATTCCGCGAAAAGCCTAAAAAACGGCATATCGACGGCGAGTCGGTGCGCTTCTACGGCGTGCCTCACTACGCTATGGAGCGACTGAGGGAGGGCGCCGACTTCACGCTCCCCGACGGTCGGGTAATACCTAATGAGCGCCTTACCACGCCTGCAGACCCTGCTATGAGCTATGCCTATTGTTCTGATACGACCTTTTCGACGCGCGTGGCAGAGGCTGTCAAAGGTGTCGACGTGGTTTACCACGAGGCCACCTATGGCGACGACCAGGCGCACAAGGCACGCCCGCGAGGCCACTCCACAGCCCGTCAGGCCGGACAGGTCGCAGCTATGGCAGGCGCTTCCAAACTTGTAATAGGGCATTATTCACAAACCGTCCACGACACTTCCGTTCTCGTCGGCGAGGCATCGGAGGTGTTTGGTGGAGAGGTGATAGCTGCCGATGAAGGCATGGAGATTACCCTGATATGAATCCGCTGCTTAACGACGATTATTATATGGGGCTGGCTCTTGCCGAGGCGCGCGCCGCTCTTGCCGAGGGCGAGATACCGATTGGTGCCGTGGTGGTGGCTGGAGGCCGTGTGATAGGCCGGGGGCATAACCAGACAGAGCGCCTTACCGATGTCACGGCTCATGCCGAAATGCTTGCTCTTACTGCCGCGACCCGCACCCTGCGGGGCAAATACCTTTCAGAAGCCACTCTGTATGTGACGGTGGAGCCGTGTCCGATGTGTGCCGGAGCCATAGGCTGGAGCCAGTTGGGGCGCATAGTCTACGGCGCTTCCGATGCAAAGCGCGGCTATTCTACCATAGTGCGTCCGGGCTGCACGCCGTTCCACCCCCGTGCCGAAGTGTGTCCGGGAGTTCGGGCAGAGGAATGCGCGGAACTGATGCAGTCGTTTTTCCGCGCCAAGCGTTCCCCCAAATAAAAGAAAAAATTCCTCCCTCCTCATTCCAAATTCCTAATTAATTAAAGGCAATGCACTACTTCCTGATAGCCGGCGAAGCTTCCGGCGATTTACATGGCGCCGACCTCGTTTCGGCCATACGGCAGATCGACCGCGACGCCGTCATATCCTTTTTCGGCGGCGACAAGATGGCCGTGGCGGCCGGACACGAACCGCTGATGCACTATCGCCGTATGAACTTCATGGGCTTCAGCGAAGTGCTGCGCAATATCGGCAAGGTGGCGGCCAACCTGAGTGCTGCCAAGAATGCCGTCGAAATGGCCTCTCCCGACGCCCTGATACTCATCGACTACCCGTCGTTCAATCTCAAAGTAGGGACATATGCCGCAAAACTCGGCATACCCGTGTATTACTACATATCTCCCAAGATATGGGCATGGAAAAAATGGCGCATACGCGACATTCGCCGTTACGTGCGCCGGGTGTTCTCCATACTTCCCTTTGAACCGGCGTTCTATCGCGCCAACGGAGGTAATGCCGAGTATGTCGGCAACCCCTCGGTGGCCGAGATTGCGCGACAGCTCGCGTCAGCACCGTCGCGCGAGGAGTTTCTGGAGCGACACAAACTCCGCGACCGCCCTATGATAGCCCTAATGCCGGGGAGCCGCCGGGGAGAAATCAGAAACAATCTGCCGATAATGCGCGAGGCTTCCGACCGCTTTCCCCGGTATCGTGCCATCATAACAGGCGCTCCCGGCGTGCCTGATGCCGTGTATGCCGCCAGCGGGGCAGGCACCATACCCATAGTGCGCGAAGAACACACCGCCCACATACTATGCCACTGCCGAGGGGTGCTCGTCACCTCGGGCACCGCTACTCTCGAAACAGCTCTTGCCGGTGTGCCGCAGGTGGTGATGTACCGTGCCAACGGCTCGAAGCTCTCCTACGGTATTATGAGCAGGATTCTCGATGTGGAGCATGTGTCGCTGCCCAATCTCATAGTTGGCAGAACAGTGGTTCCCGAGCTGCTGCTCCACCTCTGCACCCCCGGCGCGGCAGCCGAGGCGCTTGCTCCGCTGCTTGATGTGGAATCCGCTGCTTTCAAGACCCAGATGCAGGGCTACGCCGATATGAAGGCCGCGCTGGGCGACGGTGATGCCGCAGCCAATACTGCCCGTCGGATAGTGGACGAGTGTATGGCAAAAAAAGCTTAAATACAAAACTTTGGGCTATAGCCTGCCGTTATCACAACCGACTCAGGAGCGATACAAGCGTGTTTAAATTTTATTAATACAGAAAAATTTCCATAATGCTCCGTAAAGCCCGAAAATTTTATTACCTTTGCACCCGATAAACAAGGCTTGGCTCAAAAAAGCCGCCTTATTCCAGAACGAAACAACATAAATAAAAATCCATATTTTTTCAAGCAACCTAAAATGAGCAAGATTGAAGAAATCAAAAAGGCCCGTATAGCTGAAATCAAAGCCGATTTGGCTAAGTACGGCATCGAAGGTACCACCGAAGTGGTGTACAACCCCACCTACGAAGAACTCTTCCAGCAGGAAACCCTTCCTACTCTCGAAGGATTCGAAAAAGGCGTAGCTACCGAACTCGGTGCGGTAAACGTGATGACCGGCGTATACACCGGCCGCTCGCCTAAAGACAAATTCATCGTTCTCGACGAAAAGAGCGAAAACACCGTATGGTGGACTACTCCCGAATATCCCAACGACAACAAGAAAGCCTCGCAGGAAGCTTGGGACGCTTGCAAGACTCTCGCCCTTAACGAACTCTCCGGCAAAAAACTCTATGTTGTAGACGGTTTCTGCGGTGCCAACAAGGACACCCGCATGGCTGTTCGCTTCATCGTGGAAGTAGCATGGCAGGCTCACTTCGTGACCAACATGTTCATTCGCCCCACTGCCGAAGAACTCGCCGACTTCACTCCCGACTTCATCGTTTACAACGCTTCCAAGGCTAAACTTACCAACTATAAGGAACTCGGCCTCAACAGCGAAACCGCAGTTGTGTTCAACCTCACAACCCGCGAGCAGGTTATCATCAACACATGGTATGGCGGTGAAATGAAGAAAGGTATGTTCTCGATGATGAACTACTTCCTTCCCCTGAAGGGCATCGCATCGATGCACTGCTCGGCCAACACCGACCTCAACGGCGAAAACACCGCTATCTTCTTCGGCCTCTCCGGCACAGGCAAGACCACCCTTTCAACCGATCCCAAGCGTCTGCTTATCGGTGACGACGAACACGGCTGGGACGACAACGGCGTGTTCAACTTTGAAGGCGGCTGCTACGCAAAGGTTATCAACCTCGACAAAGATAGCGAACCCGATATCTACAACGCCATCAAGCGCGACGCTCTTCTCGAGAACGTTACCGTTCGTGAAGACGCCACCATCGATTTCGCCGACAAGAGCGTGACAGAGAACACCCGTGTGTCCTACCCCATCGAGCACATCACCAACATTGTTCGTCCTATCTCTGCCGGTCCCGCTGCCAAGAACGTTATCTTCCTCAGCGCTGACGCATTCGGCGTGCTTCCTCCTGTAAGCATCCTCACCAGTGAGCAGACCAAGTACTACTTCCTGAGCGGCTTCACCGCAAAACTCGCCGGTACCGAACGCGGTATCACCGAGCCCACCCCCACCTTCTCGGCTTGCTTCGGCCAGGCGTTCCTCGAACTCCACCCCACCAAGTATGCCGAAGAACTCGTTAAGCGTATGGAAGCTGCCGGTGCAAAGGCATACCTCGTGAACACCGGCTGGAACGGTACAGGCAAGCGTATCTCCATCAAGGACACCCGCGGCATCATCGACGCTATCCTCGACGGCGCCATCCTCTCCGCTCCCACCAAGAAGCTCCCCATCTTCGACTTCGAGATTCCCACCGAACTTCCCGGTGTTGATCCCAAGATTCTTGACCCCCGCGACACCTACGCTGATGCCGCACAGTGGACCGCCAAGGCCGAAGATCTCGCAGCCCGCTTCATCAAGAACTTCAAGAAATACGAAAACAACGAAGCCGGCAAGGCTCTCGTTGCCGCTGGCCCCCAGCTCTAATCGTACTTCTTACAGAATACAGAAAAAATGTGCCGGAGACCCCGGCACATTTTTTTATATCCCTCCCGGCCCCGCTTGCACCAAGTTAATATTATGAAATATTTGCGTAAAAGTTTGTGGGACTGAAGTAAAGTAATTATCTTTGTAGTGACAATTTCCGCCACGCCTCTTTTTAATGCGTACCAGGGCGGAACTTTTGCTTTTATGCCCCTTATGAATTATACTAAACAACCGCTCGACCACCAACAGATAATACAGCAACTCAAGCAACGGGGATTGTTGATTATCAATGAAAGTGATGCTATAAATCAATTAAAAATTATCAGCTATTTTCGGTTGGCTAATTATCTTCGACCAATGGAACAAAATAAGGTCGCTCATACATTCAAACCGAACAGCTATTTTGAAAATGCTGTTGATTTATATTATTTTGACAAAGAGCTTAGAGCTTTGATATTTACCTCTATTCAGAGTTTTGAGATTGCGTTGAGGTCGAAGCTTATCCACCATTTTTCTTTGAGGTATGGAGCTTTTTGGGTTATGAATAGGGCATTATTTGTAGATAATAAAATTTTCAATGATTGCACTGTTCGTATCCAGCAAGAGGTGTTTCGGTCCAAAGAGGATTTTATACAGGAGCATTTTGACAATTATAGTACTCCTTTGATTCCTCCTGTGTGGAAAACGTTAGAGGTGGTTTCTTTTGGAACATTGTCAAGGATATTCTGTAACCTGAAGGATAATAAATTGAAAAAGGAAATTGCGAGAGAATTCAATTTGCCACAACATCAGTATCTTGAAAGTTGGTGTAAATGTGCTGTGGCTTTGCGCAATGGGTTGGCGCACCACTCACGTATATGGAACAGGAAATTTCCGGTGAAACCACAGCTACCCGTCAAGTTGAATGGTGATTGGATCGATGTTTCCATTACACCGAAAAACAAGCTCTACGCACAACTTTGTTGTCTGTCCTATATGCAGAATTTTACACATCCGTCAAATGATTTTAAACATCGTCTGAAAACCTTGCTCAATTCTCACTCTAACGTTGACGTTGTGGCGATGGGGTTTTCTGCTGATTGGGAGAATGAACCTCTTTGGAAATAAATAGCTGTCCGAGATAGTGATACTCACGCTGTGGTAAGCATATAAAACTGGCTTGGATATAAGCGCTTAAAAATTGCGGGTATAGATATTTTTTGTATCTTTGCATCATTATTATATGTCGACTGGCAAGTTATATCTTTTTCCCTCGCTGATGGCTCCTTGCGAGCCGGGGGACGTGTTGCCGCGCCGCAATCTGGAATTGCTGGTGCAGACGCGTTATTTCGTGGTCGAAGAGCTCAGGAGCGCCCGGCGCTTTCTAAAGGCTTGTGACCGCTCTATCGATATCGACAGTCTTCATTTCAGCGTCCTCAACGAGCATACTCCCGCAGGAGAGGTCGATGCCATGCTTGCCCCGGTTTTCGAGGGGCACGATGTAGGCGTTATCAGCGAGGCCGGCTGCCCGGCAGTTGCCGATCCCGGAGCCGACCTTGTGGCTGTGGCGCAGCGCCGCGGTGTGCAGGTGGTGCCCTTGGTAGGGCCGTCGAGCATACTTATGGCCCTTATGGCGTCGGGATTCAATGGGCAGAGCTTCGCTTTTGCAGGCTATCTGCCTATCGACGCGGCCCGGCGCGCGGCAGCGTTCAAGGAAATGGAACGCAACGTGCGGCGAGGGCAGACGCAGATTTTTATTGAAACTCCTTACCGCAATTCGCGAATGATTGCCGAGCTGGCGGCAGCCTTGCCGCCGGATATGTTGCTGTGCGTTGCCTGCGACATCACCGGCCAGAACGAGAGCATACGCACCATGCCTCTTAAGAAATGGCGTACCGACAAGACGGACTATGCCAAGCGACCTGCGATATTCCTCCTATACCGTTAAATCACAATGAGTCGACGTCGCCAAAAATTCAAGCAGCAGATTTACGGACAGGAGCAGCCGAACCTTTTCGAGATATCAGAGGGAGCATACGATACCGACTCAGAGCTTGTACCGATGAGCGACGACGTGCTCGCCGTGCCCGAGAGGCTCCGCTTTATGTCTTTCGGCAGCGGCAGCAGCGGTAACTGCGCCTATGTGGGTACTCCTTCGTGCGGAATCCTGATCGATGCCGGAGTCGACAACAACACCGTTCTTGCCGAGCTGGCGGCCAACGGTGTGAATCCGTCCACTATACAGGGCATAATACTCACTCACGACCACGGCGACCATGTGCGATACGCCTATGCCATTCTGAGGCGCTTCAAGCATATGCGTATCTTTGCCACGCCCAAGGCTATGACGGGCCTGCTGAGGCGCCACAGTATGTCAAGGCGTATCAAAGACTACCACGCGCCGATATACAAGGAGTTTCCTTTCAAGGCGGGTTCGCTTACCATTACAGCCTTTGAAACAAGCCACGACGGCACCGACAATGCCGGTTTCTGCATCGAAGGCGGCGGCACAGTCTTTGTGATAACCACCGACACTGGCACGATAACGGCGCGCGCCGACCATTATATCCGCAAGGCCGAGCACCTGATGATAGAGGCCAACTACGATGCCGGAATGCTCCGCAACGGCCGCTATCCGGTATATCTCAAGGCGCGCATAGCTTCCACCACAGGGCATCTCGACAATGCCGACACAGCCCGCTACCTTGCCGCCGTAGCGCCTGCCGGGACGCTCCGCCGCATATTCCTCTGCCATCTTAGCCTTGACAATAACACTCCGCAGCTTGCTCTGGGCTGTGTGCGCGGTGCGCTTGAGGAAGCCGGTGTGGCCATATCTCCCGGTCACGACGAGCCGCATGCCGAGGCCGGAGGCCGCCTCTGCCTGTCGGTGTTGCCGAGGCTCGAATCGTCCCCGTTGATTGTACTTTAGCACAATATTTTGGCTCAGGTATAGTTATTATAGTACCGGCTTTATGTAGACGGCACATAAGACGACGACTTTAGCCCTCTAAATGAAATTCACATTCCGTATCATATCTATTGTCTTGCTGATGGCCTATGGCGCCGCACAGGTGGTGGCGCAGGACGGCAAGAACGAGTTCAACCCCGTTGAAACCGGTGTTACATCTCTTGGCATAGCTCCCGACGCGCGTGGTGCCTCGATGGGCGACCTTGGCGCGGCGACAGAACCCGATGCAAACTCGCAGTTCTGGAACCCGTCGAAGTATGCCTTTGCATACAGCCAGGCAGCAGTGTCGCTCAACTATACCCCGTGGTTGCGGAAACTTGTCAACGACATTTTCCTTGCCGATCTTTCGGGATATTACAAAATAGGCTCGTCCGACAATCAGGCCGTGAGTGCTTCGCTGCGTTATTTCTCGCTCGGAGAAGTAACCACAAGGCAGAACGGCGAGAATATAGCAGGCCAGTCGCTGAATCCCTACGAAATGTCGTTCGATGTAGGATACTCGCGCAAGTTGTCCGAGAAATTCTCGATGGGCGTGGTGTTCCGCTACATATATTCCGCTCTCGGTTTCTCCGAATCCTATGCCGGCGACCAGAGTACCGGGGCATCGGCCTTTGCCGCCGATATTGCCGGTTTTTATACCACATATCCCATAATCGGCCGGAATGAGTGCCAGTGGTCGTGGGGCTGGAACATATCCAATATCGGCTCAAAGGTGTCATATGACGGCGGTGAGAATCCGGCCTTCCTGCCCACCACCCTGCGTCTGGGCACCACGTTCACCTTCCCGCTTGCCGACTACCATAATCTCGCGCTCAGCCTTGACCTCAACAAGCTCCTCGTGCCCACGAAGCCGCGTCGCAGCGACTATGCCGAAGGCATAGAGGGCGAAGAAGAATACATACAGAAGCTTGAGGACTGGAAGAATATGTCGCCTATCACGGGCATATTCAAGTCCTTTGGCGACGCTCCCGGCGGTTTCAAGGAAGAGCTTCAGGAAATAAACATATCGTTCGGCGGCGAGTATTCGTACAACAACCAGTTCTTCCTCCGCGCCGGCTACTACTACGAACACGCCAACAAGGGCAACCGCCAGTATTTCGGCCTCGGAGCCGGTTTCTCGCTCAACGTGGTGCGTCTTGATGCCTCCTACATGCTGGCCACGGCCCAGACATCGCCGCTCGACCAGACCCTGCGCTTCACCCTCACCTTCGATATGGACGGTCTTCGCGACCTCCTTGGCAAACGCAGATAACACTCTGGAGGTATGATGATTCCCGATTTCAGAATAGGCAACGGATTCGATGTCCACCGCCTCGTGGAGGGGCGTCCGTGCATAATATGTGGCGTCGATATTCCCTTCGAGCTCGGACTGCTCGGCCATAGCGACGCCGACGTCGCCCTCCACGCCCTTGCCGACGCCCTTCTCGGAGCGGCAGCGCTCGGCGACATAGGCAAACACTTCCCCGACACCGACCCGCGCTGGAAAGGCGCCGATTCGCGCATGCTTCTTCGCAGGGTGGTGGAAATACTCGCCGGCGAAGGATTCAGGCCGTGCAATGCCGACATAACCATAATGGCGCAGGCGCCCAAAATGCTACCCCATATAGAGGCCATGCGGGCCAATGTGGCGGCAGACCTCGCCATCGACCTTGGCCGGGTAAGCGTCAAGGCCACAACCACCGAAAAACTCGGATTCACCGGGCGCAAGGAGGGCATCGCAGCCATGGCCACGGCCTTGGTGGTGAGGAATTAGCCCCTTTGGGCCTATTGTTGGAGTCAAATACTTGTAAAAGCCCCGTGGCGTTGCGCGCTCGGGGCTTTTGGCGTACCTTTGGGAATCACAGGTCGAACCGCTGTCTGCAAACGCGTGTTTTAAGAATAGGTTGGATTTAGCTTATGCTAATAATTAGAGAGGTTTTTCGAGCTTGTTTTAAGATTGAGTGAAAGAGTTATGGGGTGCCATAATGATTGAACGAAAGCTTGAAAAAAGCCGAAAAGACCTCTAAAAATTTCATAAAGATAAATTCAACCTATTCTTGGAATAGGTTTGCAACAACACGTTTTTCAACTATCTTATGAGAAGAATCTATACTATAATATCATCAGTATTAATTACCGCCGCGTATGTTCAGGCTCAGCGCGTGGAGCCTGTAGCCTATGGTGATTTCGACACATGGGTCACCCGAAACATCAAAGAATCGGCAGTGCTCGGAGGCAATACCGTGCAGGTATATGCCGTCGGCCCCGAAAAGACCGTCGATGGCGACGAACCCTACGTGCCGGAAGGAGGGACGCCGTGGGCTTCGTCGAACGTTATGGCCAAGGTAATGGGCATAACCAAGACAAGCAACGCCGTATACCCCGACGAACGCGCTCCCGGCAACAAATGCGCCAAGCTCTGCACACGCCTTGAAAACTGCAAGGCCATAGGCATAGTGAATATCGACGTAATGGTAGCCGGCACGCTTTTCCTCGGACGTATGTTCGAACCTATAAAATCGACGTCCGACCCGTATTCAAAAATGGAGATGGGCGTGCCCTTCACAAAGCGACCATCGGCATTGAGCTTCGATTACCGCCTGAGTGTTCCCGCTGATGCCAAAATGATATATTCCAACGGCTTCGGCAAAAAAAAGACCATCAACGCCGTCGACAAGGCCGAAGTATTCATAATACTCCAGCGCCGGTGGGAGGATGAGGACGGCAAGCTCTATGCCAAAAGAGTCGGCACCGGCCGCGAACTGTTTGGAAAGTCCACTGCTGGCTGGGTCAATGGCCATAAACTCGCCGTGCATTACGGCGATATAAGCTCAGAGCCGTTCTTCAAGCCGTATATGGGCCTTATCGAAGAAGACCACAGCTACTATGCCCGCAACTCGCGTGGAAAGATGGTGCCGGTCAACGAAGTCGGCTGGGATAATGCCGACGCCACCCCCACGCACGTCATAGTGATGTTCTCCTCAGGCAGCGGCAAGCCCTACACAGGCACACCCGGTATGACCCTCTGGGTCGACAACGTTGCCATGCTCTACTGAACACTGTCAAAAAACTCACAAAAAGCGCCTCTCCCGGCGCTTTTTTCATTGATGTAGGCCGGTGTGGTTGGTGATAATGGCCGCAACCTGTTAAGTGGCGGGCCGAGTTTAGAGATAGTTGGGGGGTGAGGCTTTTGCGGTGTCGCTAAAAAACGCTAAATTTGCAGGTTGAAAGTCACGTAGTGGCTTTATTATTATAGTGTGATAACATTTTCTGCAGAATGAACGTATCATATAAATGGCTCAAGGACTATGTGGACTTCGAGCTTACCCCCGAAGAGCTCTCTGCCGCTCTTACCTCTATAGGTCTTGAAACGGGAGGCGTGGAAACCGTTGAATCTATCCGTGGAGGACTTGCCGGCATTGTCATAGGCAAGGTTCTTACTTGCGCCGAGCACCCCGACAGCGACCATCTTCATGTCACCACGGTGGAGCTTGGCGAAGGTCCGGTGCAGATTGTATGCGGCGCGCCCAATGTGGCTGCCGGGCAGACTGTGGTTGTTGCCACGGTAGGCACAACTCTTTATGGTCCTGACGGGTCGTCGTTTAAAATCAAGAAATCTAAGATTCGCGGTGTCGAGTCGTTCGGTATGATATGTGCCGAGGACGAAATCGGCGTGGGCAATTCGCACGACGGAATCATAGTTCTTCCGGCCGAAGCGGAGGCTTTTGTGGGCCGTCCTGCCGCTGAGTATTTCAAGATTGAGAATGATTATGTGCTGGAGGTAGACCTTACCCCTAACCGTATCGACGCGGCTTCGCATTATGGTGTGGCCCGTGATCTGGCGGCATGGCTGTCGTGCCACAAGACGCCTGTCAAGGCCCACAAGCCAAGTGTGGAGTCATTCTCGATCGACAAGCCTTCTGACAAGGGGGTATCGGTCGACATAAAGGCTGCCGACGGTGTTACCCGCTACTGCGGTATAACGCTTCGCGGAGCCAAGGTGGCCGAGAGTCCCGACTGGCTCAAGCAGCGTCTGTCGCTTATCGGCATGCACCCTATAAATAATGTGGTGGATATCACCAACTACATACTCCACGCGTTCGGCCAGCCGCTGCACGCTTTCGATGCCTCGACGCTGTACGAGGGTCAGATCGTGGTACGCCGTTCTTTCGGCGAGAAATTTACCACACTCGACGGTGTGGAGCGCAAGCTCGAAGGCACCGACCTTATGATATGCGACGGCATCGAGCCTAAGTGTATCGCCGGTGTTTTCGGTGGTCTTGACTCGGGTGTGACCGAGGCTACGACAGATATTTTCCTCGAAAGTGCCTGCTTCAATCCCACCTCGGTGCGTCGTACGGCTCGCCGTCTGGGCATAAGCACTGATTCGTCGTTCCGTTTCGAGCGCGGCGTGGATCCCAACGGGTGTCTGTACGCTCTGAAGCTTGCCGCCATTATGATGCGCGAGCTTGCCGGGGCTGAAATTGTGGGCGAGCTTGTCGACTGGTATCCCGAAAAGGTTGGAAGCTACCCGGTGTGCACCACCTTCGGCGAGTTTGACGCCCTGATTGGCCGCGAGTTGCCGCACGACACCATTGTTGACATATTGCGTTCTCTCGAAGTGGAGGTTTCGATGATCGGTGACGACGTTCTCGAGCTTATGGTGCCGACATACCGTGTGGACGTGCGCCGTGCCTGCGATGTAATCGAGGACGTGCTACGAATCTATGGTTATAACAACATAGCTATGAGCGACTCGCTCCACGCCAGCTTGTCGTTCAAGACCGCTGTCGATGCTGCCGACGACCTTCGCCGCACTATCGCCGAGCAGCTTACCGGCGCGGGCTGGAACGAGATACTCAACAACTCCCTAACTGCCGAATCCTACTATGAGGGCCTTGCGGAATATCCTGCAAGCAAGTGCGTGCATCTGCTCAACCCGCTTAGCCAGGATCTCAACGTCATGCGCCAGACCCTTCTTTTCGGTGGTCTTGAATCGGTAGAGCATAATATCAACCGTCGCTCGGCCGACCTCGCTTTCTATGAGTTCGGCAATGTTTACTCGCTCGACCCCGCCAAGGAGTCAACGACCGACGCTCCCCTTGCCCCCTATGCCGAGGGCGCCCGCTTGGGCATGTGGCTTACAGGAGCCACGCGTTCGGGCAACTGGCTGCGCTGCCGCGAGGAAGCAACGGTGTTCGACCTTAAGGCGGCAGTGGCCGGAGTGCTGGCACGCTGCGGGGTGGAGGCATCGTTCAAGGCGGCTGAACAGTGCGAGGGCGGTATCTTCGACCACGCTCTCGCAGTCGTGTCGTCCAAAGGCCAGACAATAGGCCGCGCCGGCATAGTGTCGGCAGCCATCTGCCGTCGATGTGGCATCAAGGTGCCCGTGTTCTTTGCCGAGCTTGACTGGGACGCTGTTGCCCGCATATCCTCTCGCCATAACGTGCTCTACGCTCCGCTGCCTAAGACCCAGCCCGTGAAGCGCGACCTTTCGCTCCTTATCGGCGCCGAGGTTGCAATGGCCGACATCGAAGCCGCCGTGCGCGACGCCGAGCGACGCCTGCTGCGCTCCGTGGAGCTTTTCGACGTGTACGAGGGTGACAAGCTGCCTGCCGGCAAGAAATCGTATGCCATATCCATAACCCTGCAGGACGACGAAAAGACGCTGCAGGACAAGCATATCGACAAGATAATGGCCAAGGTGGTCGACACCCTCCGCTCCCGCTTCAACGCCGAACTCCGTTAATAACAGAATAATCAAAACAATATAATATCACAAAAATACGATGGGAAGAGCATTTGAATACCGCAAAGCCCGCAAACTCAAACGCTGGGGTAATATGTCGCGTACTTTCACGCGCATAGGCAAGGAAATAACCATAGCCGCCAAGGCCGGCGGTCCCGACCCCGACACCAATCCGCGTCTGCGCGCTCTTATGCAGAACGCCAAGGCCGCCAATATGCCCAAAGACACCGTTGAGCGCGCCATCAAGAAGGCAACCGAAAAAGATTCAAGCGATTACAAGGAAATATCCTACGAAGGCTACGGCCCCTTCGGCATCGCCATCTTTGTCGAGGCAGCCACCGACAACAATACCCGTACCGTGGCAAACGTGCGCTCGTACTTCAACAAGCACGGAGGCTCGCTCGGCACTCAAGGCTCGCTGACATTCCTCTTCGAGCACAAGTGCGTGTTCAAAATCAAACCCAAGGAAGGCGTGAGCCTCGACGACCTCGAGCTTGAGCTGATTGACTACGGTGTGGACGAACTCGGCCACGACGAAGATGAGGACGGCAACGAAAGCATTGTTCTCTACGGTGCCTTCGAGGAATACTCCCACATACAGACTTACCTCGAAGAAAACGGCTTCGAGATAGTAAGTTCTGAGTTCGAGCGTATCCCCAACGACCTCAAGGACGTTACCCCCGAACAGCGCGAAAGCATCAACAAGCTGCTCGAGAAACTCGAAGACGACGAAGACGTTCAGAACGTTTTCCACAATATGCGCGACGAAGACTAAACAAATACCCATTTACAATGAAGATAGCCCGTTTTATCGCCGGAGCTATGGCGGCTCTGGTACTTCTTGCAGCTCCTGCTGCTTCTGCTCAGAAATTAAAACTCGGACGTGCTGCCAAAGCATTAGGCGGCGTGGCTCAGGCCGTGACACTTACTGACGAGCAAATGGCCCAGTATGTGAAGGAATATATCGACTGGATGGACAAGCACAACCCTGTGACTGATGCCGACAGCCCCTATACCAAACGCCTCGACTCGCTTACCCAGGGTCTTACATCGGTTGAAGGCATACCCTTGAATTTCAAGGTGTACTATGTTATCGATGTCAATGCTTTCGCGTGTGCCGACGGCAGTGTGCGCGTGTTCTCTTCGCTGATGGACATAATGAGCGACGACGAACTGCTTGGCGTGATAGGCCACGAAGTGGGTCACGTTGCAAAGAAGCACTCCAAGAAGGCCTTCAAGCAGTCTTTGCTCACCTCGGCTCTTAAGGACGCCGTGGCATCGACGGGCAATGTTGCCGCCGCCCTTACCGACTCCCAGCTCGGTGCCCTCGGTGAAAGCCTTGCCGGAGCCACCTACTCGCAGAAGCAGGAAAAAGAAGCTGACGATTACGGATACGAGTTCCTCAAATCGCACGGAAAGAACCCGCGCGCGATGGCTCTGTCGTTCAAGAAGCTTAAAGCCCTTCAGGAAGAGCAGGGCATAGGCAAGACAAGCAAGATGAACCAGCTGTTCTCCAGCCACCCCGACCTCGACCTGCGCATCAAGCGTATGGAAGAGCAGGCCGACAAGGACGGTGTAGAGTAATCTAAACATCGGTGCATCTGTAGTCGTTTACCTGCTATGATAATACATAATTTTGATCTTCAGCCCTCGCTTGTAAGCCAGTACCTTGCCGAGATGCGCGATATAAGCGTGCAGTCCGACCGTCTGCGCTTCCGTCGCAATCTTGAGCGCCTTGGCGAGATATTCGCCTATGAGATAAGCAAGACGCTTGAATATAAGAAGCTCGCTGTCACAACCCCTCTCGGTGTCGAAGCCGAGTGCGGCGTGATTGCCGAGCAGATAGTGCTCGCCACCATCTTCCGGGCCGGGGTGCCTTTCCACCAAGGCTTTCTGCGCTATTTCGACAATGCGGAAAACGCCTTTGTGTCGGCATACCGCAAGTACAAGGAGAAAGAAAATTTCGACATACTTATCGAATACCTTGCCTCCCCCCGTCTTGACGGTAAGACGCTGATACTGTGCGACCCGATGCTTGCCACCGGTGCTTCGATGGAGCTTAGCTACAAGGCGCTGCTTACCAAAGGCGCGCCTGCCAAGCTGCATGTGGCTTCCGTCATAGCCTCGCAGCAGGCCGTGGACTATATGCAGTCGGTAATGCCGGCAGAGGCTGAGCTGTGGGTAGGCGTTATAGATGACCGCATCAACGACCACAGCTATATCGTTCCGGGCCTCGGCGACGCCGGCGACCTGGCCTACGGCACCAAGGAATAATCAATTACTGATTATAAGAGAAGTCCCGACGATGCCGCCGGGACTTCTTGCGTTTATATAGTAGTAGAGAGAGGAGATTTGGAGAGAGTCGCCGGCGGTGGCACTTTCAGCCTCCTTTCGGTCAGGGATTACTATCCCCCGACGCCTTTCGGCATCAAATCTCCTTGTTTTTACTTCAAAAAACGCAAATACAGCGTGATAGGTTCTCGAAACGGCTCCGTGTTAACATATATTAGGGTTTATTTTCTCATTTTTAAACACAACTTACAGAAATACTTATTAACTTTGCATCGGATTAAGAACGAGCCACGAGCCGTTTTTACAAAAATTTGGATAACGTTTTGTTAGACTCACAATATATACTTGAATTTTGGTTATGAGGGAGGTGCGTTACTGTGAAGTAGCGCACTTTCATTTTTTATGGTAAATCCATTGAGATTATAATCTTGGTTAATTATTTGGGCGCTTGGGGAGTTTTGATTAATTTTGGTGGATAACCCACGTAAAGCCATGGACCATCCTGAAAACGATGAAAAATATACCGGCCTGACGGTCAACGGCGGGGTAGCCCAGCCGCCGATAGTGAATCCCTATCTTTCGCGGCGTCCGCGCCGCAAGCCTCTTCCTGCGGCCTCGGAGCTGGTGGAAGGCATTCTCAAAGGCGATGTCACCACGCTGAGCCGTGCCGTGACACTTGTGGAGAGCCTTGCGCCCGACCATTACGCACTGGCGCAGGAAGTAATCGAAAAGTGCCTTCCGCATTCGGGCCATTCGCGCCGTATAGGCATCACGGGTGTGCCGGGAGCCGGAAAAAGCACCAGTATCGATGTGTTCGGCCTCCATGTCCTCAAAGACGGCGGCAAACTTGCCGTGCTTGCCATCGACCCTTCGAGCGAGCGCACCAAAGGCTCCATACTTGGCGACAAGACACGCATGGAGAAACTCTCGATCCATCCGGGAGCGTTTATACGCCCCAGCCCCTCGGCAGGCTCGCTCGGAGGCGTTGCCCGCAAGACACGTGAAACCATCGTCCTTTGCGAGGCCGCAGGCTACAACAACATATTTGTTGAAACCGTCGGAGTGGGGCAGAGCGAAACCGCCGTGCACTCCATGGTCGATTTCTTCCTGCTTATACAGATAGCGGGTGCCGGCGACGAGCTGCAGGGCATAAAGCGCGGCATCATGGAGATGGCCGACGGCATTGTCATCAACAAGGCCGACGGCGACAATATCGGCCCTGCGCAGCTTGCCCGGGCCCAGTACCGCTCGGCCTTGCATCTTTTCCCGCCCACGGCCTCGGGCTGGAGTCCCGAGGTGCTGACGTATTCGGGCTACTACGAGCTTGGCATTCCGGATGTATGGGATATGATTGACCGTTATTTCGCCTTTGTGAAGGAAAACGGTTATTTTGAAATAAAAAGGCAGGAGCAGGCACGCTGGTGGATGTACGAAACCATCGACGAGCAGCTTCGCAAGCATTTCTATGACAACGAGAGCATAAAGGCGCTTCTGGAGAATGCCGAGGCCGACGTGTTGGCGAACCGCCGTTCGAGCTTCGCGGCCGCGGCGTCTGTTCTCGACCATTACTTTGACAAATCGAAATGAGAACGAAGATACTTCTCTTTTTAGCATCGGTGCTGATTATGGCCCTTCCGGCTTATGCCAAGCGCGAACCCGGAAGCAAGGTGGGCGCCGAGTTCCCGGAACTGGTGTTTGATTTCGGCACGGTTAATACCAAAAGCGGCCCTGTGCACCATGTGTTCAATATGAAAAACGTGGGTACGTCGCCCATTGCCATAGTGTCGGCTGTGTCGGGCTGCGGCTGCACCCGCCCTGAGTTTGGCAAAAAGCCTGTCATGCCCGGCCAGACAGGGACGATAAAGGTGACCTTTCTGCCCGAAGGACAGCGTGGCGAGATAAACAAGGTGGTGAAGCTGCGACTCCGTAATTCCGAAGGACGTTCCGAGCAGGTGTCGTTGCGCCTGCAGGGCGTGGTGGTGCCCCGGTCGAAATAGAATACTATAAAACGCCACTGCGGCAACGCCGTCACGGAGTCGCCGCAGTAGTTATAAACCAATCATTATCACATTTCTTGCAAAGGAAAAAGCTTATTAGGCTTTTTGTACTATTACAACACGGGTTCTCCCCGGATAGTTCACGCGCCGACAGAAAAAAATATGCTTATCCGCATATTAAATAAAAATTAACAGTGGTGGGCAAACCATATGCCCCGACGCTGCATTATCTTTGCATCAGAAACAAACAAATACTCAATATAATGGCAAAAAAAGCAGGCGCCGCCAAGGGTGCCGATAAGGAAAAAGACCCGCAGGCCGCCAGAATGGAGGCTCTGGCTCAGGCCATGGGACGAATCGAGAAGGCCTACGGCCGTGGCGCCATCATGAAGATGGGCGACGAGGTAGTGGAAAACGTCGAAGTAATACCCACCGGCTCGATCAGCCTTAACTACGCTCTCGGCGTGGGCGGCTACCCCAAGGGCCGAATCATCGAAATCTATGGCCCGGAATCGTCTGGTAAGACCACGCTGGCCATACACGCCATAGCCGAAGCCCAGAAGCGCGGCGGCATTGCGGCCATGATTGACGCCGAGCACGCCTTCGACCGCTTCTACGCCCAGCAGCTCGGTGTGGACATCAACAACCTGCTTATATCGCAGCCCGACAACGGCGAGCAGGCGCTCGAGATAGCCGAGCAGCTGATACGCTCCAGCGCCGTGGATATAATCGTGGTCGATTCGGTTGCCGCGCTCACACCCAAGAGCGAGATAGAAGGCGAGATGGGCGACCGCAACATGGGCCTTCAGGCACGCCTTATGAGCCAGGCCATGCGCAAGCTCACCGGAACGATAGCCCGCACAAACACCACCTGCATATTTATCAACCAGCTGCGTGAGAAAATAGGCCAGATGTTCGGCCCTACCGAAACGACGACCGGCGGTAACGCCCTCAAGTTCTATGCCTCTGTGCGTATCGATATACGTTCGCGCAATCCAATCAAGGACGGCGAGGATATTCTCGGCCGCCGGGCATATATCAAGGTAGTGAAAAACAAGGTGGCGCCTCCCTTCAAGCGTGCTGAGTTCGACATTATGTTCGGCGAGGGAATATCCCGTGCCGGCGAGATTCTCGACCTCGGCGTGGACTACGACATAATCAAGAAAAGCGGTTCGTGGTTCAGCTACAACGGTTCCAAGCTTGCCCAGGGCCGAGATGCGGCCAAGCAGGTGATAGCCGACAATCCCGAACTGGCCGAGGAGCTTGAAGCGCTTATAATGCAGGCTCTCAAAGAAGCCGAAACCGACCGCAGCAAGCGTCCCTCCAAATCGAAATCCAAGTCCAAGGGTAAAGACAAGGACAAAGAGGCCGAGCCCGAGGTGGAGGCTGCTGCCGACGACGACGATGTGGATATTGACGCTGATGCCGATGATATCGACGATTTCGACGACGAGCTTCCCGACGATTTCTCAATCGAGGAAGACCTCTGATACAATACATCATTCTCCTGTCTGACTCTCTCTCTTCAGCACCGTGCGGCTACGTCACTCCGCGCGGTGCTGTTTTATTTAGGACGATGTGCTTACCTATAAAAATGAAGCGGAGCGTCGTCGCGACGCCCCGAATCTAATACACAATTATCTATAAAACAACTATTTTGTCCATGAGTCTATCTTATGGGGCAGTAATAAAATTACCGCCGGCTTTCACCCTCTCGGGCGGAAATCGGTGTCAAAGCCGTGAATTTGGCAGTATGTCGACTCATACGGAGCCTGTTGCAAACCGATACTCGACTTTGGTCACTAATCACGCCGCAAAATTATTGTATTTTTTGAAAACGAGCAACTTAAAAAAAGTTAAAATTGAGATATTTAACTTCCAAGCCATCAGCGCGATTGTTTAGAAACTGAAGTCATCTAAAACCTTCTATAATTTATTATGGATACCATCGCTGTTGCCGAAAGCAATCCCCACGCCACCGCCATTGCCGGCTGGCTTCTCGATATCATTGACCGCGGTCTTGATGCCGTTGGGCTGCACCGCTACCGTGCGCTCGAGGAGATAATATACCTGGTGATAGTCATAGTTGCGGCTTTTGCCATAGCGTGGGTTATGAAAAGGCTCATATTGCTCGTTTTGCGCAAGATTGTCCAGATGCGCGACGGCGCCGTGGGGCGGGAGCTGCTAAAGATGAAAACCCTGTCGCGCTGTTGCGAGATAATACCGCCTCTTCTCTTTCTTGCCATGGCGCCCTTTGCCTTTGAAAGCAGCCGCAAGACGCTCGTGGTGATAGAGCGAGTGGCCGGCTTCTATGCCTTTGTGGCTCTCGGCATAGGCCTCGGCGCTGTGATGGACTTTATATTCTATCACTACAATCTCCATGAGAACACCCGCAAGCTGCCTATAAAGGGCGTGCTCAATATCGCCAAGGGCGCAATGTGGATTATCATCGGCATATGTGCCATCGCGCTTGTGTTCGACAAATCACCGGCCATGCTGCTTACCGGCCTCGGTGCCTTCGCGGCAGCCCTGATGCTGGTGTTCAAAGACAGCATACTCGGTTTTGTGGCGGGCATACAGATGTCGCAGAACGATATGCTGCATCAGGGCGACTGGATTGTGGTGCCCGGCACTCCGGCCAACGGCCTGGTGCTTGATGTGACTCTCACAGCCGTGAAGGTGCAGAACTGGGATAATACCATTGTCACTGTGCCGCCGTACACGCTTGTGTCGACCTCTTTCCAGAATTACCGGGGCATGGTGCAGAGCGGTTGCCGCCGCATTGTCAAGACCCTCACCATGGACCTTACCACCGTGAAAGCCGTCGATGCTTCTGACATTGATTCGATAACGGCCAAATACCCTGTCCTGAAGCCCTTTGTGGATAGGCTCAGGCAGGCCGGAAAGACCGAGCAGAACGATGGCGGCCTCACACCGATAAACGGAACGATTGAAACCAACCTCGGCCTGTTCAGGGCGTATACCTGCTATTATGTGTACAACAACCCGTTTATCAACAATACCCAGCAGATCCTCATACGCCTTATGGACGCCACCGCTTACGGTTTGCCGATGGAGATATACTGCTTCACGGCGACTACCGACTGGGACAAGTACGAGGCGATACAGAGCGCGATGCTCGAACACCTCTCGACGGTCTGTGCCGATTTCGGCCTGAGTGTCTACTCCAGCTCCACGCTGTCGGTTAACACCGATGATGCGGCCGGTGCGCAAGCCTGATGCCATACGGCGTTTGCATATGTGCAATATAAATTGTATTTTTGCACAAAAGTGACGAATTATGGACAATCAGCTCGACAATCTTACACCTCCGGAACAGTCGGCCGACGTTCAGGACAGATTGAGATACCTTATCAAATTATCGAGAATGACGCAGGCCGAGTTCGCGCAGCGAATAGGCGTCAACCCGGCCAACCTTTCGCGCATTCTCACAGGGCGTATGGCACCCACCGACGGATTCCTGAATCGCGTGGTGGTGAACCTCGGAGTTTCCAAGGCGTGGCTCTCGGAAGGTTCCGACGTGCCGTTCCCGCGGTCGTCGTCGGGCAAGACTCCCGCACGGCCTCAGGCGGGCGGCGCCCCGGTTTACGATATCGATGTGACTGCCGGACTGACGCCGCTGAGCCGTATGTTTACCGACGAGAGGGTGATAGGCCATGTGAGGCTTCCGGGCATCGACCCCGAACTGCCCATCGTGCGTGTGAGCGGCAATTCGATGTCGCCGCGCCTTAATTCAGGCAGTTATATATCGATACGTCCGATGCGGCTCGACAGCACTATATCGTGGGGGCAGATTTATGTGGTGGTACATCGTGATTTCAGGGTGGTGAAGTATGTGCGCCGAAATCCCGATCCGGCCAAGGTGACCCTCCACAGCGAGAATCCCGATTACGACGATATAGAAATTGACCGTACCGACATCGAAGGACTGTATCTTGTAGAAAACGTTATCAATTATGACTTCCTCGCCTAAGCATCTGGCCGTTCCGCTGCCGCCGTGCTTCGCGCCGGGCATTGCCGAAGCCGGGTGCGACGAGGCCGGCCGTGGCTGCCTTGCCGGGCCGGTGTATGCCGCAGCCGTGGTGTTGCCCGATAGTTTCTCGCACCCGTGGCTCAACGATTCCAAGCAGATTTCGGAGCGGCGCCGCATGGAGCTTCGCCGCATAATAATGGAAGAGGCGTCGGCGTGGGCCATAGCGAGTGTCGATGCCGCCGAAATCGACCAAATCAATATTCTTAACGCCTCCATCGAGGCCATGCACCGCGCGCTGGCGCAGCTCGTTCCGCAGCCGGGCGCCGTGATAGTCGACGGCAACCGTTTCAAGCCGTATGGCGACATTCCCTGGCAGACTTTCGTGAAAGGCGACGGGCGTTTTGCCAATATCGCCGCAGCGTCGATACTGGCAAAGACCGAGCGCGACCTCTTTATGACGGAGGCGCACGAGCGTTTCCCTATGTATGCGTGGAATGTCAACAAGGGATACCCCACGGCGGCGCATCGCCGGGCCATTGCCGAGCACGGGCCTTCGCCGTTGCACCGTATGACGTTCCGTTTGGTATAGATATGAAAAAAGCGGCGGGTGTGAAGATCCGCCGCTTTTTTATGTCCTGTTTTTTTATTCAGGATTTACTTCAAGAAGTTCGACGTCGAACACAAGCATTTCGTTCGGGCCGATATTGGCAGAGGGCTGTCCGTTGGGTCCGTATGCGAGTTCGCCGGGGATGTAGAGAGTGGCTTTGCCGCCCTTGCCGATAAGCATGAGGCCTTCGCGGAAGCCGGGTACCACGCCCTGAAGATTGAATGTGGCCGGGCCGCGTCCGTCTGTGCTGTCGAACACGTCGCCGTTGAGGTGGCGTCCGGTATAGTTAACCACTACGGTTGAGTTGGCGGTGGGCTTGGCTGCTTCGCCTTCGGCATCTATCTTGTAGCTGAGGCCGCTTTCGGTAGTCTTCACGTTGCTGTCCTTGGCCTTCATCTCGGCTACGTACTCATTGCCGAGTTTCACGTTTTCAACAGCGTCGGGAGCTGCTGCCTTTTCTGCCTCCTTGGCTGCGGTAGCTTCTTCGCGAGCCTTGGTCATAAGGCCCTGGAATTCCTGTGCGGCTTTCTGAACGGTTTCCATGTCGATGCTGTCAGCCATAAACGCTTTCTTGAAGGCGTTCATAGCCTTGGCACGGTCCACAACCACGCCTTCGTTTTCGAGCTGCTTTATTTCGCCCATCATCTGGATAGCAACCTGCATACCCATCTGTGTGTTGCGGTCGTCGTTGGCGCCGAACACAATCTGCATTCCGCGCATAAACTCTTTCTTGTTGCCGTCGTCCATGCGCTGGTAGTCGTTGCCAAGAACAGAGCCTACGTATTCGCCATAAGCGGTAGAGAGGGAGTCTGATGTGGAGCTTGAGCACGAAGTGTCGCTGCAATTGCCGCACGATGCGAGGGCAAGAGCTGCCACTCCGCAGGCGCCGATAATTAATTTTTTCATTGGTGTCTGTTTTATCAGTTTGTTATTTCTATAAATTCTATTTCGAATCGCAGTGGGGTGTCGGGCGGAATAGAGCCTCCCGCGCCGGAAGCTCCGTATCCGAGTTCCGACGGTATGGTGAGTATGTACCGTCCGCCCGGCTTCATATGCTGAAGGCCTTCTGTCATTCCCGGTACAAGGTTCGAAGGCTTCGCAACCATGGGCTCTTCCTCGGGTGCTATGGCATCGAACTCTATGCCTCCGGGGAGGGTGCCGCGGTAGCGGAAGCTCACGTTGTCGTCGGCCGACGGACTTTCGCCGCTGCCTTCAGCCACGGTTTCGATAATCAGCCCCGACGGCAGAACTTTGGCTCCGGGTCTTGCTGCCGCTTCGGCCAAAAAGGCCTCGGAGGCCGCTTTCTGGCTGGCCGCCATAGCCGCCGACACGTACTCGTATGCCGCGTCGTGAGCCTGCCTGCTATAGGGCGTGGCGAGTTCCTGCGTAACGAGGCGCATCACTGTGGCGCTGTCCACGTCGAGTCCCCGCGAGCTTAGTTCGCGCAGGGCCTGCTCCACGCCGAGCTTGAAGTTCGACGATATGAATACGGCAGTGGCGCGTTCGAGGCTGTCGGGCGTTTCTGCCGACAGCGCGGGCTGGGCTATGGCCGCCGTCAAGGCTGCGGCACAGATAAGCCTGCGTATCACTTGTTGACCGAAATGAGTGTTACGTCGAAAATCAGTGTCTGGTTCGGGCCGATTACGCCGCCTGCGCCGTTGGGTCCGTAGGCGAGTTCCGACGGTATGTACAGGCGCCATTTGGAGCCTTCGTTCATCATCTGGAGGGCTTCAACCCAGCCGGGGATAACCTGTGTGACACCGAAAGTGGCCGGTTCGCCGCGTTCTTCGCTTGAATCGAACACGGTGCCGTCGATGAGTTTGCCGGTATAGTGAACAGTCACGCTGTCGCCTGCGCCCGGTTTGGCGCCTTCGCCCTGGGTGAGCACCTCGTACTGAAGTCCTGTCGGAGTGGTGAGCACCTCGTCGCGTTTGCCGTTTGCCTCAAGAAATTCGCGGCCAGCCTTGGCGTTGAGTTCGGCCATGGCCTGTGCCTGCTCCTGCTGTTTCTGCTGGAGCTGTCCGAAGAAAGTCTGCACTTCGGCCTTGGCTTCGTCGATGCTCATCTTGGTGGCCTCGCCGTAGAACACGGCGGCAACACCGTCGGCGAAATCCTGCACACTTATTTTTTCCATGCCCATGGCGCGGAAATTATGGCCCATGCTCAGTCCGAGAGCATAGCTCAGGCGGTCAAATTCTGTATTATCCATGTTAGTCTGTTGTATTCTAAATTGCAAAGGTACAGCTTTCTTGCGGAAAGCCTGCATATATACAACAAAAAAACTCCCCGCATGTTGTGCGAGGCTCAGCCGGGATTTGCCGAGCTTAGGTTCTGGCGGAGGACTGTGGGCGACACGCCGAAGTGTCGGCGCACGTATTTGCCGAAGAACGATATGTTCGGAAAGCCAAGCTCGAAGGCTATTTCCTTGAGGCTCTTCTGGGTATGGCGCAGGAGGTATTCGATGTCGCGTATCACGTAGCGGTCAATCATCTGCGAGGCGGTCTGGTCGGCGCATTTTTTGCATATCACCGAGAGGTATTTGGGCGTCACGGCCATCTTTTCGGCGTAGTAGCTTATGCGCCTGTCTTTGGGGTAGGAGCCTATGAGGAGGTCGATAAAGGTTTTGAATATGCGCTGCGAGGAGTTGAACGACTTTGGTGCCATTTTCACAAAGCGTTCCAGCGTGTCGTAGAACTCGAAAATGAATGCGAGAATGAGCGAGCGCACCACCTCGTTGACATGCGGTATGGGTTTGGCCACGAGTTTTGCCCTTATCAGCGAGTAATATTGGTGGAAGAGCTCTACCCCGGCTTGGTCGAGTGGCACAAGGGGGCTGTTCTCAAATAGTATGGTGAGGTCCCAGAAGTTTTCGTGCATCGGTATCACCTTTTGGAAATAGCGGTTGGAAACAGCCACGCAGCAGCATTCAAAGTCGATGCTGAACATTGTTTCGTGCAATATCACCCTCGGCGGTGCCACAAAGAGGTGGTCGGGGGCGATTTCGTACCTGTCGTTGTTCATCGATACCGTGGCCTTGCCTCCGGTGCATAGCACGAATATGTACACCCCGTCGGTAACGAGCTCGCGCTCAGCCGAAAGGTCCTTCAGGTTGTTGATGAGCGCTATCTCGCCGTTGTTGAAAACAGCGTATTCTTTTTTGATTCCGTCGAGGGTCAGTGGGTATTTCATAGTGCAAAAATAGCATCAGTCGTTATATAAACGCTGGTCTGTATTTCCTTTTTTGTGTTCGCGATGGTGTAAAAGTCGTTTTGTGTGGCAAATCGGAACACCTATTGGGTAATTCGGGAATATTCGGTCTTGATAATATTTCGTTACTTTGCACGTCTCAAACGGCCACGGCTGTCCTTTTTGAAGAAAATTTTGCTAAATTTGCCATATGTTCCTGCTTTGCGAACAAAGGATTTGCCACGTAAGTTTTAACAACGGAGGCACGGCACCGAGGGGTGACGTGCCGTTTATGGAAAAAACGTTTCAAAAATACTACTGAATGAAGCCCGAAAAACAATACAGAAGCGGCCTCCGTCGTCGTTGCTTGTCGGCATTGGCTTTCGCCATGCTCGTGCCGTCGGTAGCTGCCGCGCAGGCTCCCGGCCGTATGGCAGCCGTCGGAACCACGGAGACCCTTGGCGGCGTGGTGTCCCTCGACTCCTGCCGTGCCATGGCGCTTGGCAACAACAAGCAGCTGATGATGGCCCGCCAGCGTGTGGAGAAGGCCCGGTATCAGAATAAGGAAGCTTTTGCGGCCTATCTTCCGGCTATCGACTTCGCCGGAGGCTATCTTTACAATCAGCGGAATATATCGATATTCGACAGCGACCAGATGCTGCCGATAAAGACTTTCGACCTCGAAACGAAGTCGTACCAGTTCGACATAGTGAAGAACCCCGTCACCGGCGAGCCTGTCAAGGGCCCCGACGGGCAGTATATTCCCGCAAGTGTGGCCTACCTGCCCAAGGAGGCGATGGAATACGACATTCACAATGTGTTCTTCGGGGCTGTAACCCTCACGCAGCCTGTGTATATGGGCGGCAAAATCGTGGCAATGAACAAACTTACCAAGGCTGCCGAGAATGCCGCCCGCAGCCTTGAAGAAGCCGAAACGGAAAATATAATATACGCTGTCGACGCCGCTTACTGGCAGGTTGTGTCGCTCAAGGCCAAGAAGGCGCTTGCCGAGAGCTATGTCGGTCTGCTCGACTCGCTCAGCCGCAACGTTCATCTCATGCTCAAGGAGGGTGTGGCCACCCGGAGCGATGTGCTCAGCGTGGACGTCAAGCTTAACTCCGCCCAGGTAGACCTTGCCAAGGTGGAAAACGGCCTTGTGCTGTCGCGTATGGCTCTCGCGCAGGTGTGCGGCCTGCCCGTTAACACTGTTTTCGCGCTTGCCGACGAAGATGCCGGTGCGCCGGTGCTTGCCGACGGCTTCGAGGCTGAAGGCAACTATGATATGGAGGCTGTGTATGAGCGCCGCCCCGACCTTCGGGCGCTCGGCTACGCCGTCGATGCAGCTACGCAGCAGAAAAAAGTGGCACTGTCGTCGATGCTGCCCAACGTGGCGGTGATAGGCTCATACGAAGTGTCGAATCCCAATATGTTCGACGGGTTCAAGAACCGTTTCAAGGGAGCTTTCTCTGTCGGTGCGATGGTTTCCATTCCCATATGGCACTGGGGAGGCAACCGCGCCAAGTACAAGGCAGCGGAGGCCGACGAGGTGATACGCCGCCTCCAGCTCGAGGACGCCCGCGAACTGGTGAGCCTGCAGGTGAGCCAGGCCTCGTTCAAGACCAAGGAGGCTTTCAAGACTTATAATATGACGATGGCCAACCTTGCCAAGGCCGACGAGAACCTGCGCACCGTCACTCTCGCCTTCCGCGAGGGTGTGGCCACGGCCGATAATGTGATGGCGGCGCAGACGGCTTGGCTCAAGGCCCATTCCGAGCAGATAGATGCCGTCATCGATGTGCAGCTTTGCCAGACTTATCTGAGCAAGACGCTCGGCACGCTGTATTAAAATCAGAGTTTAACGATATTAACAAGATACGAAATATGTCGATTTCAACGCCACAGGACAACAATCAGGAGAAGCGCGCCAACCGCGCACTGCTCGCCACCATGGCCATAGTGCTGGCAGCGGTAGCGGTGATAGCCATAATAGGATTTGTGTTTATGAACCGCCCCGATTCGTATATCGAGGGACAGGTGGAGGGCACTACCATACGCATATCCGGCAAGCTTGCCGGACGTGTGCAGGAGTTCTATGCCCACGAAGGCGACACTGTGCATGCCGGCGACACCCTTGTGCGTATCCATTCGTCGGTAATGGAGGCGCAGCTCGGACAGGCCGAGGCCATGCGCGAGGTAGCGGCCGCACAGAATAAGAAAGTGGACGCCGGCACGCGCATGCAGATTGTCAATGCCGCCGCCGACCTGCTACGACAGGCCGAGGCCGCCCTCGCCATCACCAAGAAGACTTACGAGCGTATGGAGCGCCTTTATGCCGAAGGCGTTATCGCCGAGCAGAAACGCGACGAGGCCAAAGCCGCGTACGATGCCGCCATGGCTGCGCGCGATGCTGCCGCAAGCCAGCTCTCGCTTGCCAAGGCCGGCGCGCAGCGCGAGGACAAGGAATCGGCCGCCGCTCTGGTGCAGGCTGCCGGCAGCGGGGTGCAGCAGGTGCAGGCCGTGCTCGACGACAGCTTCCTGACGGCGCCTTTCGACGGCACTATCGACCAGGTTTATCCCGAAGTGGGCGAGCTTGTGGCGCTCGGCGCACCGATTATGAGCCTTCTGCGTAGCGACGACCGCTGGGTGACATTCAATGTCCGCGAGGAACTGCTTGCCGATCTCACCATGGGCAAGGAGATACGGGTAATGGTGCCCGCGCTCGGCAAGAAGGAAATAACCGTGAAGATATATTATATCCGCGATATGGGAAGCTATGCCACCTGGCGCTCCACCAAGTCGACCGGTAGCTACGACAGCCGCACCTTCCAGATCAAGGCTCGCCCGACAGAGGACGTGCCCGGCCTGCGACCCGGTATGACAGTTGTGTATTCGCACCCCTCGGATAATTAGTGCCCATTAAAGGACAAATAATGCGCGATTCATTATTTATCAACGGTCTGCGGCGCGAGCTGCATCGGCTCGGAAGCCGGAAGATGTATATCTTCGGCATGGTCGTCGTGCCTTTGTTCGTGGCGGTGTTCTTTCTCAGTCTGCTGAACGAGGGTCTGCCCGAGCGCGTGCCGACAGCCATTGTCGACCTCGACCATTCGTCGATGAGCCGTAGTGTGGGTCGTTCGTTGCGTGCCCTCCAGCTGCTCGATGTCTGTCGCGAGGCGGAGAGCTACGACAAGGCTCTCGAGCAGATACGTTCGGGCGAAACATTCGGTTTTTTCGTAATTCCTGCCAATTTTGAGAAGGACGCCCTCGGTGGCAACACTCCCACGCTGGAGTACTATACCAATATGACATATTTCGTGCCGGGCACGCTGTCGTTCAAGGGATTCAAGACCGTGGCCGTGGCTACCGCCGGCGGCGTGGTGAAGTCCACGCTCGTCAATATGGGCGTGGACCCTCAGAAGATAAGCTCGCTTGTGCAGCCGGTGGTAATCGACCAGTTTCCGCTCAACAACCCGTGGATGAACTACGCCATCTATCTGGCTCCGTCGTTCACCATGGCCACCTTCGCCCTGATGATAATGCTTATGACGGTGTTTTCCATCACTTTTGAAATCAAGGAAGGGACATCGCCGGGATGGCTTGCGGCCAACGGCGGAAGTATGGCGCAGGCACTGCTCACCAAGATGTTGCCCCATACGGTGATATACTTCGTGGTCGGGCTGGGCATACTGTGGCTTCTGTTCGGTTACTCTCTGTTCCCTCTCAACGGCAGCCTGTGGTGGATGATTGCAGCCACAATGCTGTTGGTAGTGGCCTCTCAGGCTTTCGGACTGTTTATATGCTCGGTAGTGCCCAATCCGCGCCTTTCTTTCAGCCTGTGCTCCCTTTTCGGCATACTGTCGTTTTCGTTCACCGGTTTCTCTTTCCCCGTTTCGAGCATGTACGGCTTCCTTGCGGTATTCAGCTGGCTTGCCCCCATACGCTACTGGTTCCTGATATACATCAACGAGGCTCTTAACGGCGTCGGGCTATACTACTCGCGCTATTATTTCGCCGCCCTGCTGCTGTTTCCGTTTGTGGCATGCCTGCTGCTGCGCAGACTCGGAAAAGCTTGTCAGAATCCCGTCTACGTTCCTTAACCATGAGATTGATTGAAAGCATAAAAAAATGGTTTACAGCTATGGGACGCGTTTTCAGACGCGAGCTAAGCCTGATAGTGCACGATGCCGGCGTACTGCTGTTCTTCGTGGCTCTGCCGCTGGCTTACCCCGTGGTGTACACCCTTATATATAATCCGGAGGTAGTCCGCAAGATACCCGTGGCCGTTGTCGACGAGTCTATGACTGCCGACTCGCGTTATTTCGTGCAGAAAGCCTCGGCCTCTCCCGGTATGGAGATTTATGCCTATTGCCCCAATATGGCCGATGCGCGCGAGCTTATGGCCGAGGGCAAGGTATTCGGCATAATGCAGATACAGCACGACTATGGCCGCAATATCGGAAATGGCGAGCCTGCCCACGTGGCATTCTACGCCGATATGAGCCTTCTGCTGCGCTACCGCACCTTTGTGAGCGCCCTTACCGACCTTCAGCTCGACATTATATCGGAAGTGACAGGCGAGAGGATAAGTGCCGGAGGGCTTGCCTCGCTTGCTGCCGCATCGGGCGGCATGCCCGTCAAGAGCGAGAGCAACTTTCTGGGAGATACCGAGCAGGGCTTCGCCTCGTTCGTGATACCCGGAATTGTCATTCTCATATTACAGCAAAGTATGATACTGGGTGTGACGCTGCTTGGCGGCACCTCGCGCGAGCGCCGGCGTCGTAACGGAGGCATCGACCCGCGCCAGATAAACGGTGTTCCGGCTTCGGCCACGATTTGGGGCAAGGCGCTGTGCTACACAGTGTTCTATATACCACCTACCATATACATACTGCGCTTTATTCCCGAAATATTCAATCTGCCGCACTACGGCAACCCTGTCGACTACCTACTGTTCGCCTTCCCCCTGCTGCTGTCGTCGGCATTCCTCGGCCTGACGTTGAACTGTTTTATGAAAGAGCGCGAAAGCGGCTTCATACTCATAGTGTTCACGTCGGTGATATTCCTCTTCCTGTCGGGGCTTACATGGCCGCGCTATGCCATGGGGCCGCTGTGGACATGGGTTGGCAACGCCGTGCCTGCCGTATGGGGCGTCGAAGGCTTCATACGCATCAACAGCAACGCCGCGTCGCTTGCCGAAGTAGGCCGGGACTATATAGGCATGTGGGTGCTCGCAGCCATATATATGTGCACGGCGTGGCTGGTGGCCCGCCGCCGCTAAGAGAATATCAGTTCCACATTCCACATTTCACATTCCTAATTAAAATAATGGCAGGAGTAAAAAGCTTGATGAAGGACACGGCCATCTACGGGCTAAGCTCGATAGTGGGCCGTTTTCTGAACTGGATGCTCGTACCGCTGTACACCAACGTGTTCGCGGCTCAGGACTACGGCGTGGTCACTTTCGTATACTCGGTAGTGGCCTTGGCCATGGTGATACTCACCTACGGCATGGAAACAGGATTCTTCCGTTTTGCCAACCACGAACGATGGAAAGACCCTATGGAAGTCTATTCCACCTGCCTGATATCGCTGGCCGTGTCGTCTGCGCTTTTCATGGTGCTTGTGGCTGTGTTTGTCGGTCCGGTGACCGTCTGGATGGAATGCGACGGCCATCCGTCCTATGTCCTTATGATGGCGGCATGCGTGGCGCTCGACGCCTTTCTGGCACTGCCTTTCAATTATCTGAGGTATGCGCGGCGTCCGTTCCGCTTCGCGATTGTGCGCCTTGTCAACATCGGGCTTAACATCGGGCTTAACCTCTTCTTTATCCTGCTGTGTCCGTGGCTGATGGAGAAAGCGCCGTCGACGGTCGACTGGTTCTACCGCCCCGAATTCGGCATCGGCTACATATTCCTCGCCAACCTCATTGCCTCGGCTGTGAACCTGCTGATGATGATACCCGAGCTGCGGGGCTTCCGCTGGCGTTTCAACCCGGTTCTGTGGCGCGAGATACTGGCTTACTCCGCGCCCCTTCTCGTGCTCGGCATCGCAGGAATTATGAACCAGACCATCGACAAGATTCTCTACCCGCATCTTGTGCCCGACAGCGCCCGCGCCATGTACGAGCTGGGCATCTACGGGGCCAACTACAAGATAGCCGTGATACTGCTGGTATTCCTGCAGGCGTTCCGCTTCGCCTACGAGCCGTTCATATTCTCGCGCAACAAGGAAGACGGGGCCGGAAAGATGCAGGCTTACCGCGACGCCATGAAGTATTTCGTGGTTTTCGCACTGTTCATATTCCTCGGGGTGATGTTCTATCTCGACATTATCCGCTATTTCATATCCCCGGCCTATTTCAGCGGTCTTGCCGTGGTGCCGGTGGTGATGCTTGCCGAGCTGTTTTTCGGCATATTCTTCAATCTCTCGGTGTGGTACAAGCTTATCGACCGCACGGTGTGGGGTATGTGGTTCTCGCTGCTGGGTCTTGCTGTCACCATAGTGCTTAACGTGGTTCTCGTGCCCGTGATAGGGTACATGGGCTGTGCCGTGGGCGCTCTTTGCAGCTACGGTACCATGATGGTGGCGAGCTACTTCGTGGGCTTGCGCAAGTACCCGATAGGCTATCCTGTGGGGCGCATACTGGCTTACTTCGGCTTTGCGGCGCTGCTCTATGCCGCAGGCGTGTACGGGGTGGGAGCGCTTGGCGCGGGCGATATCGTTGCAGGTCTTCTCAGGGCTGTGCTTCTTGTGGTTTTTGTATTGGTGTTCGTGCGCCGAGAGGGTATATCGCTCAAGGCTCTCGCCGGCCCGATTGCCTCTAAATTGCGCCGCCGATGAAGATAGTGCTGATAAATCACAGCGACACTCGCGGAGGCGCCTCCGTGGTGAGCATGCGCCTGCTTGAGGCTCTGCGGGCGCTCGGCGCCGACGCCTCGATGCTGGTGGTGCGCAAGGCCGGCGACAGGCCGTATGTGCACTTGGCAGGCAACGCTCTGTTGCGCAAGCTTCCTTTCCTTGCTGAGCATGCGCGCATATTCGCATCGAACGGCTTTACCCGTACCGACCTCTTCGCGGCCTCTATCGCCACCGACGGCCTGCCGCTCAGCCGCCACTCGCTTGTGCGTGATGCCGACGCAGTGCTGCTCAACTGGGTCAATCAGGGCATGCTGTCGCTCTCCGAGATAGGGCGTATGGCAGCCTCAGGTAAGCGCGTGCTATGGACTATGCACGATATGTGGAATCTCACCGGGGTATGCCACCACGCCGGTGAGTGCGAGGGCTATCTGCGCGAGCCGGGCTGCGGTCACTGCCCCCTTATGCACGGCCGGGCGGGAGTCTCCGACCTGTCGCGCCGCATATGGCTGCGCAAGCGGGAGCTTTACTCCAAGGCGGGTATCACTTTTGTGGCCGTAAGCTCGTGGCTGGCTGACAAGTGCCGCCGCAGCACCCTTATGCGCGGACAGCGCGTGGAGGTGATACCGAACGCCTTCCCTGTGGAGGACTTCTATACCGTGCCGAAAAACCCGGAAGCATTTCCCGTGCTTCCTTCCGATAAGAAATTGATAGTGATGGGGGCAGAGCGCCTCGACAGTCCTGTGAAGGGGCTGCGATATGCCGTTGAGGCTCTCAACCGGCTTGCCGACGGCGGGTGTGCCGACGCGATGGCCGTGTTTTTCGGCGGTTTGCGTGACCCGCGCGCGCTCGATGGTCTGCGCTTGCCGTATGTGTCGCTCGGCACCATATCCGACCCGGCTGCGCTGCGCGAGCTGTACTCGCGCGCATCGGCCGTGCTGTCGTCGTCGCTCTACGAAACTCTGCCCGGAACGCTTATCGAGGGGCAGGCCGCAGGTGCTTTCCCCGTGAGCTTCGGCGAGGGAGGGCAGCCCGACATAATCACGCATGGCCGTACAGGCTACATTGCCCGCTATCTCGACACTGCCGACCTTGCCGAGGGGCTGCGAGTGGCATTGTCAAAGCCTGTTCAGAGGGAGGTGCTGCGCGAATCCGTGGCTGCCCGATTTTCTGCCGAGGCCGTTGCCGGGCGCTATCTTTCCCTCATAGGCCGGTGACCAAAAATCCCGCTCCGGCAGCTCGAGGCCTCCGGGCGGGAGTGATGGCAAACAATTCCGTAAATTTCTGTTGCAAAATTACTGCGCTTTGCCTGTCAGGGCAATACCCTCCGGAGGGTAATCTGCATATATGGCGCGTATTACAAGCGATGCTAAGGTAAGTCCGAAAATCGCCGTGGTGTGTGCGAAGGTGCCGTTCACGCCCGCAGGACCCTCGGCACGGTGGGGCAGGCTTTCAGGGCTGTACACGCAGCGGAACTTGCGGCGAGGGAAAATCCCCGAGCGGCGGAAGCGTGTGCGCAGCGCCCTTGCAAGCGGGCAGCCCTCCACTTTCCAGAATTCTGCGGTGGATATCATCGAGGGGTCGAGCTTGCGTGCCGCGCCCATCGACGAGAAAAAAGCCCGCCGGGGAGCCGTCGCCGGGTCGGTGCAGCGTAGTATAAGGTCGGCCTTGTCGGTAAGGGAGTCGATGGCGTCGATTACGTAGTCGTAGCTTTCGATGCCGAATCCGGCCGCGTTCTCAGGCGTGTATCGTCCGGCCACGCCCTCGATACGCGCCTCCGGGTTGATAGATGCCAGACGGTCGGCAAGCACTTCTACCTTGGGCAGCCCTACGGTCCCAGTCGTGGCCGGCAGCTGGCGGTTGATGTTGCTTTGGGCCACGGTGTCGGGGTCGACCATCGTTATCGAGCCTATGCCTGTGCGGGCAAGGCTCTCCGCGCACCACGACCCCACGCCCCCTACGCCGAAAATCAGCACCCGTGTGTCTGCCAAGGCTTTCATCATGCTGTCGCCGGCGAGCAGTCGGGTTCTTTCAAAATTTTCAAATATATTGTAATCCATTCTTTGAGTTTCAAATTTTAATTTTAACTTTGCAAAGTTATGAAAAATAGAGCAAAAAACATATAATAACATATTATAATAGCTATTCGCGCTTATGCGAATATTTTTGCATAGGTGTTTGAGAAAGTGGTTAAGAATCAATATTTTATTATCCATATCTAATAACCAATCTAAATGCGCAAATTACTTGTAATGTTCCTTGTGCTGGCAAGCATGCTTGCCGGTACAACGGGCGTGTATGCCGCCTCAGCCACGAAAATGGCTCCGAGGCCGGGTGTGATCCGCGTAAAGCTGCAGCCTGAGGTTGCCCGCACAGTGGGCGTGAAACCGAGGGTCAGGGCTAACGGAAAACTCTCGGTTGGCATAACGCCGCTCGACCGTGCGGCATCTACTGCCAAGGCTGTGTCGATAAGGCCAATGCTTCCGTATTCGGAGCGTTTCGCCGCACAGCGTGCCAAGTACGGTCTTGACCGATGGTACGTTGTTGAGTTCGACGAATCAGTATCGCCCGACGATGCCCGCAAGATATTCGGCAGCACTGCCGGTGTCGAAGTTTCGGAAGCCATAGTGCCGATGAGCCTTAAAGAGGGCACGGGTGGCTTCACAGCTGTGACAAGGCCTCCTATGAAAGCCACCGCGGCGGACTATCGTTTCAACGACCCCCGTCTGCCCGAACAGTGGCACTATCAGAACTTCGGTAATATCGGCACTGCTGTCAAAGGTGCCGACATCAACCTGTTCGAGGCGTGGAACACTACCACAGGCAGCAGCGACGTGATAGTCGCAATCATCGACGGCGGTATCGACTACCTCCACGAGGACCTTGCCGCCAATATGTGGGTCAACGAAGCCGAGCTTAACGGAAAGCCCGGCGAGGACAATGACAACAACGGCTATGTAGGCGACATATATGGCTACAACTTCTGTACCAATAGCGGCGACATATACCCCCACAGCCACGGTACCCACGTGGCCGGCACAGTGAGTGCGGTAAACAACAACGGCATTGGCGTTGCCGGCGTTGCCGGTGGCGACGGTACTCCCGGTACCGGCGTGCGCCTGATGTCGTGCCAGGTGTTCGACTCCCGCAGCGGTTCGGGCGACGGCGACTTTGCCTCAGCTCTTGTCTATGCTTGCGAGAACGGCGCCACCATAGCGCAGTGTTCCTGGGGCTGGGACGGCGACGGCTATTACGAGCAGGCCGTTCTCGATGCAATCGATTACTTTACCAAAGAAGCCAAGAGCCCCAATATGACCGGCGGCCTCTGTATATTCGCAGCCGGCAATACCGGTCTTGAAGGCGAATACTACCCCGGCGCTTACGAGCCTGTGGTCGCCGTTGCCTCGATGACAAACGAACTTCTTCCGGCTTCTTATTCAACCCGTGGCTCGTGGGTCGATGTTACCGCTCCCGGCGGTCTTCTCGACTATGCCTCGAGTGCCGGTGTGCTCTCCACCCTGCCGAACAACACTTACGGTTTCAACGAGGGTACCTCGATGGCCACTCCCCACGTGAGCGGTATCGCAGCCCTTATCCTCTCGAAGTACGGCAGCCCCACTTTCATCAATGAAAGTCTCCGCACACAGCTCATAACCTCGGTCAATGACTTCTACGGCTATGCCGACAACGAATCAGTGCGGGGCAAGTTCGGTTCGGGCTATATCGACGCGGCCAAGGCTCTTGCCCTGAGCGACGGCTCTGCCCCGGAATCTGTAGGTGAATACACTATTGACGCGGCTCAGGATTATATCGTCATCAACTGGACAATTCCTGCATCGAACGACAACAATGTGCATCACCACATTATATATTACAGCAAAGAACCCTTCACGGCTGACAGCGACCTCTCCAAACTCTCCACAAGCGTGGCCGACACCAAGTTCTACAACAGCGGTGACGCCGTGCAGCACGAGATTCGCAACCTGAACCCGCTCACAAAGTACTATGTGGCAATCCAGGCCGTGAACCGCTGGGGCAAGGCTGCGAAATTGTCGGCAGTCAAGGAAGTGACCACCAATGCCGGTCCCGACATGACAGTCGACAAGACCCGGCTTACCATGGCCAGCACCGCAGCCACACCCAAAGCCACGGCAGAGTTCACCATAGGCAATGACGACGACGGTATTCTCAACTGGAGCGCGTGGAAGCGCACACTCTCTGTGACTCCCGCGTCTGTGATTCGTCCGGTGATAGGACATACAGGTCCTTACAGCGGCAAGATGGCCGGTAATCGCATAATGCCGATGTCGACCGTGCCTGCCGATTACAACGCTTCGGAATATCCCGTGGTAATATCCTACTATGACCAGATCTATGCCTATATCGGCGATTCTGACAAGACCCTGCCTAACTCTATGGCACAGTGGTTCTATGTAAATCCCGAAACATACCCCGACGGATTCAACCTCACAGAAATCAAAGTTGACGGAAATTATGGCGTGAATCCCAAGATTCAGATTTATCGCGGCGACCTTGCAATCTCCAAGGCATCGCTTATATCCGACGTGGATGTCCCCTATTTCGCATATGGATACCCCGTAACCCTCTCCGAACAGTTGTATTTTGCTCCCGGCGAGGCTTTCTGGGTAACAATCCACTTTGACGGCAACCAGGAAGGCTATCCTCTGTGTATGGCTAAAGCAAATATCGGGGGAACGGCTCCCTACAGCTTTATGAGCAACGACCACGGCAAGACTTGGACACAGCTTTCCGAAGCACTCCGCGGCAGCTCGTATGAGGCAGATGCTGAAAAAATGACATGGGCCATAACCGCCCGTTCTACCAACCCCGACTGGAGCAGCGTCATAGAGATGGCTCCTGCCAGCGGCACTCTCCGCAAAGGTGAGACTCAGAAAGTGACAGTGTCGGCCGACGGAACCAAGTTTGTCAACGGCACATACAACGCCGTTGTACGATTCACTACCAACGAAGGCGCTGACAAAGCAAAGGACCTCTCCATACCACTCACATACACTGTGGGCGGAAACAAGTCTGATGTCGTTACTCCGAAAATCGTTGACTTCGGCTCTATTCTTGTAGGACAGACAAAGACACTCAAGGTAGAAGTGTTCAACCGCGGCTACGGCTCCTTCCGAGGCAGCAAGTATGGCGCCGGCCTGTACAGCTCCAATATCACGTCTACTTCCGAACACTTCCAGGGTCCGGCCAACGGTATCAATTCCGGCTTCCCGGCACGTACCAAAGTAGAGTTTGAACTTACCTTCGCACCCAAGGCTGCGGGCAGCCAGACCGGCAGCATAGTCTTTACCGACGTTGACGGCAACACCGTCCGTATCGTCGTTCAGGGCTCTGCCACCGACCCTGCCAAGCTCGCGCTCGACCCTGCCGTTGTCGACGGAGGCCTTCTCACTGTGGGCGAACCCGCCAAGGAAGTAAGCTTCAAGATTTCCAACACCGGCAAGTATCCCCTCGAATATGTGTTCCCCAAATTCTCCGACGAAACTATCGAAGGCTCTACGGCCAAGAACCACAAGTTCGGCTACACCGTGCTGTCGACTCTCGAAGGATATGGCGAGTTCGCATACGACGGTAATCCTACGATGGTGGGCGGTGTTAACATTGCATCGCAGTTTACCGACTCCAAACAGGTATCCGAGCCCGTGGACATCGGATTCTCCTTCCCGTACTACGGCAATAATTACGAGCAGGCCTATATCACAAGCTTCGGCGGTATCATGTTCACTCCCGCCGAAAGCAGGTTCCGCAGCCCTCTTACTCCTGAGTATGTGGCAGGCACCGGTTACATATCGGCGTTCGGAACCCAGCTGATGATGAATCCTGACTCCAAAGTGGAATATGCCATGGTCGACGGCAAATTCATGGTCAACTTCTCGAATGTTCTTGCTGTAGTTTATGATAAGGAATATATACCTGTAAGCTTCCGCATAGCTCTGTCGTCCAACGGCGACATCGAGATTTTCTATGATGACTACGATCCCAACACGGTATTCCAGAGCGGTTCCACGATGTTCTGCGGTATCAATGACGTTGAGTGCGCCGACATCGTGGCCCTCACATACGCCGACATGGCAAACATCTGGGGCGTTGATGAAGAAACTCCGGACAATACCCGATACCGCTATTTCGGAACAGGAACGGCAGTCAAGTTCGAAGCTCCCAAGGCATCGTTTGTGAAATCGCTCAGCCAGCCTTACGGCATCGTAAGTCCTGGCGAGGAGGTCGAAGTCAAGGCAAGCATTCAGGCGAACGCCACTATGAATGCAGGTGCGACATTCAACCATCTTGCAATCCTTACCAACGATCCTGCTCCCGAATACGGATATGTGCGCATCGAAGCCACAATCGCAGGTGACGATCTGAAGCCCGTGGCCGAAGTCGTGAGCAAGAATATCAATGTGGGCGACGTGTTCCGCACCGCCGACGTCAAAGTGCCCGTTACCATCAAGAACACAGGCCGCGACGTTCTCAAAGTTACCTCCATCGGTCTTGAGCAGGGTAATATGCAGGTTGAAGCAATGCAGCTTCCGCTGTCTGTCGAGCCCGGCCATGCCAAGGATATTATCGTTACAGTTCCCACTGCCGTTGAAGGTGTCATCTCCGACAAACTCAACATCGGCACGGCCGTAGGCAGCCTGACAGTAGAATTATCTGCCAAGGTTATCGGCTGCCCCGTAATAGAGATCGGCGGCAAGGACGACCTTGCAGTATCGGCTGAAGCCGGCTCCGCCGTACAGCGCAAGCTTACTGTGAGCAACAAAGGCAACGAAACACTTCTCTACTCCGTAAATCCCGATCCCCTTGTGCGCATGACGCTTCCCGAAAACGCCGAAGCAACCACGTCGTACAAGTATTCGTCGAGTGTCGACGACTCTTCCGTTAAATGCGAATGGGTGGATATCGAAACAAACGGCCTCGGCGAGCATCATAATCTCAACTACTACATGAACCACGACTTTGTGGCTGTGGAACTGCCGTTTGAATTCCCATTCTATGGAAAGAAGTACTCCACGATGTATGTTTACAACACAGGCTTCGTTTCATTCACCAAGCGCAACGACGACAAACTGTGGCCAGAACCTCCCGGTGACTTCCCCGGAGGCACAGTGTACAACAACATCATCGCGCCCTATTGGGGTCTGCACTCCATGGACCAGACTCCCACCGCCGGCACATACCACTATGTGGACGAAAACCGTGCCGTGGTGTCCTTTATGGAATACGGCAACTCGATGAATATCGGAGTATGCTTCCAGCTGATACTCGAAAAAGACGGCACCTTCAAGTTCCAGTACAAGCCAAGCTACGAAAATGCCGTTATATTCGGCATATTCGGCCTTGCCGGTATATCTAATGAAGATGCCACATCGTCGATACGACTGCCTGAGCGCTACGTGGTATTCAACCAGGCTGTTTCATTCCAGCCGATAGTGGAAGCGCCCCTCGCGCCCGGCAAGTCTGAGGAAATAGTGCTCGACTTCGACACCGACCGTATGGCCGGAACATACGAAGGCTCTCTCATGCTGACTACCAACCAGCCCGGATACGAAAAGATGGAACTGCCGATGACCCTTACCCTTTCCGGAGAGGCTGCACCGTCGTGGCCCGCCGACTTCGTGGTAGAGCGCACCATCGGTTATACGGATACCGACCAGTCCAATCCTATCGTCCAGATGGGTGCAATGTACGACGCTCCTTTCGCTGTAGCCAACAAGGGTACTGCCGAGTTTACCATAACAGGCATAGAGGTCGGCGGCCCGAGTATACACGACGATTTCTTAGACGAGGATATACCCGTGTTCATGCTGCTTGCATATCTCCCTGAAAGAAACGGGATAACAGGCGAGCTTACCGGCAACAAGATGTGGACTCTCTATGACGGTAGTCCTATAACTGTAGGCCGTGAGCCTGTGAAGTTCTCCATTCCCATGATGGAGCCGACAATCGCAGGCACCGTGGGCAGATCCGAAATCCCCGTCAAGTTCACATATGTGAAAGCCGAAGGCGAAGAGCCCCAGACCAAGGTTGTGAATGTGACATTCGATGTTACTCCCGCACCGGCAATGACCTTCGACAGGCCGGCTATCTCTATCAAGGCCAGGACCGACGATGAAACAGGCGAAGAAACTCTCGTGATAAGCAACGAAGGCGAATACCGTCTTGACTTCACCGTTCGTCTTGATCCGACAGGCATGGGCGAGGAAATTACCCTGCCCGGCGATGGCGGCGGCATAGCTCCGATGAACGCGCTTGCCAAGCCCGAAGGCATTGCCCTCGGCGCCAAGTCGGCCATTGTTCCTGCTGCTGGTGAAGACACCGGGGAAGAAGAGGACGTCTCCTTCGACCTCCCGCAGGACTTCCAGTACCGCAACGCTATGTACTATCCCGCTATGCCGGGCAATAAGAATGTCTACAACTATGGTTCCGGCTCTCTTTATGACGAGTTCAAGATCGCTGTTTCCTTCAAGGCAGGAAGCGAAGGCTTCAATGTTTCGCATATCTATATGCCTGTAATGACGGGTAATATCGAGGGCGAAGGCAGCAACAAGCATTTCGTCCCGGTTGAAAACGTCGACGTCAATTTCGAACTTAAGCAGGGCTCCAATCCTGCTGCCGGCGATGTGATTGGCCGAGCCAGGCTCTTTATCGCCTCCCAGTCGAATCCTTCGGGAATGTTCTATGTCATACCCCTTGAAAAATCGGTATACATGGCTCCCGGTGAAGAATTCTGCGTGGTGGCAAGCTTCCCCGCAGGTACTCGCGCACCTATCTTCGTAATGCCTAAGGAAGAGAAAGTGGTATCAGGCCGTTACATGGCCTGGGTTGAGTCGTATGGCTGGTACGACGTCGGCGAGCTGTTTGAACAGCAGAACGGCTCTATGGGTTATATCCTTACCTGTCTTGAAACCAAAGCCGGCAGCCCGTGGATAAGCCTCGACGGCGCTACCGAGGAAACCATCTCGGTAGAACCCGACGCAAGCCACAGCCTCAAACTCCAGTACAATGCCGCCACGGCACGTATGGAGAAGGGCAACAAGGCCGTGCTCGTTGTCAAGAGCAACGACCCGCAGCAGCCCCTCGTCAACTACGAAGTGACCCTCGACCTCAACGGCCGTCCCGTAATCGAAGGACCGACAAGCCGCGTTTATGCCAAGGAAGGCCTGACCACCAAGGTTGACCTCAGCGTGTCCGACCCCGACCTCGACAAACTCAATATCAGTCTTGACGATGCTTCCGGCATGGCCAAGCTTGTCAAGGTAGAAGGTGCCGCCGACGACACCCCCGTGATTACCGCTCTTGAAGACGGCTCGTTCGCCGTAGAGGAATACACCAAGCCTGTCAAGGCTATTGTGGAAATAGCTCCCGACTATGGCGACGCAGTGACTGGCAACGCATTCGTGCTCACCGCTGCCGACGCTGCCGGCAAGACTTCCGACTTCTCCGTGCGCTACGACATAGAGCACGTCAACCGCGCTCCTGTAGCGGTAGAACACGCTCCGGTACTCATCGGTGTTGGTTCGACCTCGCAGGTGCTCCCGTATGCCGAACTGTTCGACGATCCTGACGGCGACGAACTCTCCTACACCTTCGCGTTCACAGCCACCGACCTCGCCGAGGCATACACCACTCCCACGGGCGTGATATTCTTCGGTAAGAAGGCAGGCAAGGCTACCGCCAAGGTTACCGCCACCGACCCCGACGGTCTTTCCGCCGTGGCCGAGGTTGAAGTAGAGGTTCAGGACGCTTCAGGCATCGAGGGTGTTGAAGCACCCGAATCGGGCCTCACCGTTATGCCTAACCCCGTGGAAGACGATCTTAACGCCGTATGCGGCTTCAATGCTGTCGATGTGGACTTCGTTCTCTACGATGTTGCCGGCAAGGCTGTGGCTGTTGCCAAGGCTGACGTGAGCGCCGGAGAGGCCGTGGTAATCCCCGTGGCATCGCTGCCCGCCGGACACTACGTGCTCACCGCCGTATGGGCCGAAGGCTCTGCCGCCGCCCGCGTGGTAAAACGTTGATAACTATCTAATCCTATCTATCTTTCGAGTGGGCTGCTCCATACCGGGGCAGCCCGCTTGTTTTTTGAGCACACTCTTTGTTTGCAATTGTAAACAGCGGGGTCGGAAGCCAAGTGCCGCATCTGCGGGGTGTTGATAACTTTTTCAGGCTGTTAAGAAAAATAGGCAGTTTAGATATGTAAATTTTAGGTGAATTTACGTAATTTTGGCGGCATAAAGACTACGAGTGTGTCAGGGTTCGTTCCCGGTACACTCTATTGGTGTATAATTAACAATGACACAGGACGTTTATCACATACCGGCCTTATTGCCGGAATCGCTTGAAGCCCTATGCCTGCAGCCTTCGGGGGTGTATGTCGACGCCACCCTTGGCGGCGGCGGCCATTCTCGCGCCATAGTGGAACATCTGGGAGAAGACGGGCATCTGTACTCTCTCGACCGCGATTCCGACGCCATATCCCGAGCCTTTGCCGACAGCCGCTTCACGGCCGTGCACGGCGACTTCCGCTATATGGCCAACTACCTGCGGTACTACGGGCATTATGGAGATGTCGACGGCATATTGGCCGACCTCGGGGTGTCGTCGCACCATTTCGACGATGCTGACAGGGGGTTCTCTTTCCGGGCCGACGCGCCGCTTGACATGCGTATGAACCGGGCCTCGTCGCTTACGGCGGCAGCTCTTCTGGCCGAGGCTCCCGAAGAACGTCTTGCCACTATTTTCCGTATCTACGGCGAGTTCAGGCAGGCACGCAGGCTTGCCTCGGCCATCGTCAAGCGCCGTGATACCGACCCCGTGCTTACCACGGGCCAGCTTGCCTCGCTGGCAGAGCCTATGCTCAACCCTGCAAGAGCCAAGAAAGAGCTTGCGCAGGTGTTTCAGGCTTTGCGCATAGAGGTCAACGGCGAGATGGAGGCCCTTGAGGCATTCCTGCGCCAGAGTGTGGAGCTGCTGCGTCCCGGTGGTCGTCTGGCGGTGATAACCTACCATTCGCTCGAAGACCGGATGGTGAAGAACTTTATGCGTAGCGGCCGCATCGACGGCGAGGCCGAAAAAGATTTGTTCGGCCGGTCCGACGCTCCACTCAAGCCCCTTGGCAAGGCCGTCGGGCCTACGCCCGAGGAGGTGGAGCGCAATCCCCGCAGCCGCAGTGCCAAGCTCCGAGTGGCGGTTAAAAATGAGGAATTGGGAATGAGGAAGTAGGAACTGGGAATGAGGGATTAGGAATGTGGAAGTAGGAATGAGAAATGTGGAATTAATATAATCTTAAGTATGGGTGTCAGCATAAAGAAGGGACTTCTCGCTATATGGAACGGCTTTCGGGCCATGATGCAAGGCGATGCCGTGTCGAGCCGCTTTTTCAAGAGGCATTTCTTTGCCACGGCTTTTACCGTGATAAGCTGTGTGGCATTTATCGCCGCACGCTTCGAGTGCGCCACCAACGAGAATACCATCGCCATGCTCGAAAACCAGATAAACGTGATGAGTACCGAGAAGCAAAAGCAGCGTTCGCTCTATATGACTCTCACGCGCGAATCGGCCATGCTGCATCTGGTCGACTCCCTGCGTCTGGGGCTGACAGTCCCTGATGCCCGCCCTCTTGTGTTGCAACTCGACCAAGACTGATAAATATATAATCCGCACATTATGCAAGGACACAGCTCTCCCCGGCGAACAAACACAGAAAATCCCGGTAGCCGCAACCGACACGTTGTAGGCCGTTTCAGCATAATATTCGCTATAACCATAGTGATGGCTATAGCCATTTCGGTAATGCTGGTGCGCACCACGGTGGTGAACGCCTCGGCATGGAACGCCATGGGTGCCTCGACCCTCCGTGATTCCAATATAATAGTCCCTAAGCGTGGCGAGATACTTGCCGCCGACGGCAGCATACTTGCCACGAATCTGTATTACTTCAATGTAATGATAGATTTCCGTGCGTCCCGATTCGACATCGTGGCTTACGACAGCACCATACCCGAGCTGTCGGGCGCTCTCGCACGCCTTATCCCCGGCAAACGCGACAGTCTGGCATGGGAAAAGCGCCTGCGCAAGGCCATCGAAAAGCCGAAGTCGAAGCGCACGCGAAACTTTGTGATAGTGAAGGGCGTGCCGGAGGAAACGGTAAACAAAATCAAGCAGTTGCCATTCTTCAAGCTTACCACCAACTGCAACCGCACCGGCCTCAAGGTCGACAAGGTGATGAAGCGCTCCTACCCCTTCGGGCAGATGGCCCGTATGAGTATAGGCCGTGTGGGCCAGCTCGACACCTGCCCCGACGTGCACGGACGCAGCGGCCTCGAGCGTGCTCTCGACACCCTCCTGTACGGCATTCCCGGCCTTGAGCGGAAGAAGCTCTTCACGCGAGGTGCTCGCTATGCGGTGGAGCGTCCGGCGGTCGACGGCTACGACGTCACAACCACCATCGACATAACGATGCAGGATATTCTCGAAGCCGAGCTTGGCGAGATGCTCATAGCGGCGCGTGCCGACTGGGGTACCGCCATGATAATGGAGGTTGCCACCGGCGACATCAAGGCCATGAGCAACCTCGAACGTGACTCGACATCGGCAAAGCCGCGCTATATCGAGGCGCTGAACCGTGCCGTGCAGGCATACGAGCCCGGCTCCGTAATGAAGGTTATGACTATGGCCGTGGCTCTCGAAAAAGGCTTCGGCAAGCCTATAAGCCGCCACTTCGATATAGGCCACAGCTACGCCTACCTCGGGCGCAGGCCGATTTCCGACACCCACTCTCCGGCATCGCTGCCCATCGACCGTTTTTTGGAGTACTCCTCTAACATCGGTATGGTGAAAATGGCTATGCCGAAGTATGAGAACAATACCAATCTCTTCCGAGAGCATCTTGCCGAAATGGGCTTTTTCGACAAGCTTAACACCGGCATAGCCCGCGAGCGAATCCCGTACTTTCCCCGCCTTAAAAACAATGTGGGCGGGCGCCTCACGCTGTCGCGCATAGTATTCGGCTACTCAACGATGATACCGCCGCTGTATACCTGCGCTTTCTATAACGCTGTGGCGAACGACGGCCGCTTTGTCCGCCCGAGGCTTGTCAAGAGCCTGCGCTCGCCCGACGGCCGCGACTCCGCCATCGATGTGAGCTATGTGCGCGAGCGCATAATGTCGTCGGAGAATGCCGCCATTCTGCGCCGAATGATGCGTGGCGTGGTGTGGGAACAGGGTGGCACGGCCAAGTCGCTGAAGAGCGACATCGTGGAGATTGCCGGCAAGACAGGCACATGTAAGATTGCTCGCGAAGACAAGCGTCCGCGCTATGACGCCCAAGGCAATAAGTTGAAGCTCACGCCTTTTCAGGGAGGCTATCTCGAAGGTCGCTACCGCGTGACTTTCTGCGGATTCTTCCCCTATGAGAACCCTAAGTACACCTGCATCGTTGTGATAAACGACCCCAAGCTGCCTTACAGGGGGCCGGCGCTCAGCTCCGGCACTGTGCTTAAGAACGTGGCTCTCAAGCTCTATGCCCGTGGCATGCTTGAGGAAGACCCCGAGTTTGCCGCCGAGGGCAAGGCCGAAGGCGGAGGCCCGACTGTGTACTCGTCGTTCAACGCCCGCCGTAACGCCACACTCCACGCCGACCTGCGTCTTGCCGATGCCAAGGCCATACGCCGTCCGGCCGACCGTGTGGACGGCTGTGTGCCCGACGTCCGCGGTGTGGGCTTGCGCGAGGCATTGGCGCACCTCGAAGGCGCAGGCTATGCCGTCAGCTTCCAAGGCATAGGCTACGTGGCTTCCCAGAAGCCCGAGGCCGGCACAAAGGCCGGGCCGGGCACGAAGGTAAGCCTTGTTTTACAACATGATTAAAAAAGAGTCATCAATGACACTCGAACAACTGGTAGATACGACGCCCCTGTGCGTCGACTCGCTCGAAAGCCTCGTCGAGGCAGCCTCCCCGCAGGAAGTACGCGGGTCTTCGCCCTGCGAACGCGTGGTGCGGCTTACGCCCGACTCCCGGCGCGTGGTGCCCGGCACGGTGTTTGTGGCCGTGCGCGGCGTGGCTGTCGACAGCCACAAGTATGTGGCTGCCGCCATTGCTGCGGGAGCCTGTGCCGTGGTGGTGGAGGAATGGCCGTCGGAGATTCCCGACGGTGTTCTGGCGGTGAAAGTGGCCGACACCCGCGAGGCTCTCGGCCTTATGGCTTCGCGCATCTACGGCGACCCCTCCGAGGAGCTGCGCCTCGTGGGCGTGACAGGCACCAACGGCAAGACCACCATCGCCACGCTGCTTTACGATATGATGCGTATGCGCGGGCTGCGGGCCGGCCTGCTCTCGACGGTGGCTGTGAAAATCGACGGCTCCGAGTACGAGGCCGACCATACCACCCCCGACCCGATAACGCTCAACGCCTGTCTGCGCGCCATGGTGAACGCCGGGTGCTCGTTCGCGGCTATGGAGGTGAGCAGCCATGCCGCCGACCAGCACCGCATCGCGGGGCTGTGCTTTGCCGGAGGCATATTTACCAATATCACACGCGACCATCTCGACTATCACAAGACTTTCGATGCCTATCTCAAGGCCAAGAAATCGTTCTTCGACAGTCTTCCCGCCGATTCCTTCGCCCTTACCAATGCCGACGACCGCAATGGCGCCGTGATGCTCCAGAACACGCCGGCGCGCGCAAAGGCTTACTACTCCGTGCGCGACATGGCCGATGTGTGCCTCCATGTGGTGGAGGACCGCCTCGACGGCATGCTTGTCGAGGTAGGAGGTCGCGAGGTGGAAACTATGTTTGTGGGTCGTTTCAACGCCTCGAACCTTGCCGCTGTCTACGGTGCCGCCCTTATGCTCGGAATTGCTTCCGACGAGGCCTTGGTGCTGCTCAGCAGGCTGCGACCCGTGGCAGGACGTTTCCAGCCGGTGCGTTCAGAGCGCGGTGTGACGGCGATAGTCGATTATGCCCACACGCCCGACGCGCTTGTCAACGTGCTCGACACCATTGCCGAGGTGCGGCCCGAAGGTGCTTCGATAATCACCGTGTGCGGCTGCGGAGGCGACCGCGACCGAGGCAAGCGACCGCAGATGGCGCGAGCCGCCGCCGAGCGCTCCGACGTACTCGTGTTTACTTCCGACAATCCCCGCTCCGAAGAGCCGCAGGCCATTATCGACGATATGCTCGCCGGGCTCGACGAGTGGCAGCGTGGCCGTACCCACTGTTTTGTCGACCGTCGCGAGGCCATAGTTGCGGCCGTGAAGATGGCCGAGCCGGGCGATATAATCCTCATCGCAGGCAAAGGGCATGAAAACACTCAGGTGCTTGCCGACGGCGCCGTGCACTTCGACGATCGCGAGGAAGTGGCCCGCGCGTTGGGTGTGATGTGAACTTATTCAGAATAATGACGTAACGATGCTATATTATCTTTTTTCGCTGTTTCAGGATTCAGGCCTGCCCGGTGCGCGCCTGATGACCTATATCACTTTCAGGTCGGCAGGCGCTTTCGTGATAGCCCTGCTTCTGGCTGTTTTTGTTGGAAAATACATCATAGGCCGCCTGCAGAAGATGCAGGTAGGGGAGATTATACGCAATCTTGACCTCGAAGGGCAGATGAAGAAGACCGGCACCCCCACCATGGGCGGTGTGATAATAATACTCTCCATTCTCCTGCCGTGCCTATTGCTGGGCAACCTGTCGAATATTTATATGCTCGTGATGCTGCTCGCCACCGTGTGGCTCGGCACCATAGGCTTCCTCGACGACTACCTGAAGCTTCGCAAGCGCAATAAAGACGGCATCAAGGGCAAGTACAAGATATTCGGGCAGCTCGGCATAGCCGTCATAGTGGCCCTGACAATGTATCTGAGCCCGTCGATGGTGCTTGTGGAAAACAGCGAGATCATAAGCGACGACACCAACCGGGTGGAGGAGGTAGTGTATGGCGACGAAGTGAAGAAGTCGCCGCAGACCACCATTCCTTTTGTCAAGAACAACAATTTCAACTACTCGTGGCTTACCGGCTGGATGGGCAAGCACGCCGAAACCGGCGGCTGGATAGTGTTCCTGCTCATAACCATGTTCATAGTCACAGCCACGAGCAACGGTGCAAACCTCAACGACGGACTCGACGGTATGACCGCCGGCCTGTCGGCAATAGCGGGTGTGGCGCTCGCGGCCATGGCCTACCTCGGAGGCAACGTGATATACTCCGCCTACCTCAACATAATGTATGTGCCCGGCAGCGAGGAGCTTGTGGTATATATGGCAGCATTCATAGGGGCGCTGATAGGCTTCCTGTGGTATAACGCGTCGCCCGCCCAGGTGTTTATGGGCGATACCGGCAGCCTCACCCTCGGCGGCGTCATAGCGGTGTTCGCCATTCTTATCCACAAGGAGCTGCTTCTGCCCGTGCTTGTGGCGCTGTTCTACATCGAGGATTTGTCGGTGATAGTGCAGGTGGCCTATTTCAAGCGCACCGGAGGCCGGAGGGTGTTCAAGATGACACCGCTGCACCATCATTTCCAGAAGGACGGAAACGCCGGTATCGACGCTCTCATACAGCGTCCGCTCAGGGCTATACCTGAGTCGAAAATCGTTACGCGCTTCTGGATCATAGGCATCATACTTGCCGCACTTACTTTTGTGACACTGAAAATTCGATAATGGCAATGGAAGATATGAAACGACGTCTTGTTGTGCTCGGTGCGGGCGAGAGCGGCACCGGTGCCGCCATACTTGCCAAGGATAAAGGCTTCGATGTGTTTCTGAGCGATTCGGGGCATATATCGCCCCGCTACCGCGCGGTGCTTGAGGCAGAAGGGATAGAGTTCGAGGAAGGCACCCACACCATGGCGCGCATACTTGCCGCCGACGAGGTGGTGAAAAGCCCGGGCATACCCGTCGATGTTCCCGTTATGGCGGCTGTGCTCGCGAAGCATATACCCGTTGTCAGCGAGATAGAGTTCGCAGGCAGGTACACCGACGCCAAGATGGTGTGTATCACCGGCAGCAACGGCAAAACCACCACCACGATGCTCATACACCACATACTTATCGGCGCCGGCATCGACGCCGGGCTGGCCGGGAACGTCGGCCGCAGCCTTGCGTGGCAGGTGGCGCGCGAGCCGCACCCTGTGTACGTGGTGGAGTTGAGCAGCTTCCAGCTCGACAACATGTACGATTTCAAGGCGAACATCGCCGTGCTGCTCAACATCACTCCCGACCATCTCGACCGATACGAATACTGTATGCAGAACTATGTCAATGCCAAGTTCCGCATATTGCAGAATATGACACCGCGCGACGTGTTCATCTTCTGGAAGGACGACCCCGTTATTTCAGAGCAGCTGCGCCGCATAAGCACCGAGGCGCGCATGCTGCCTTTCTCCGAGCATGCCGAGGAGGACTCCGCCGCATATATAGATGCCGAGAACGAGCTGATATTCAACACGCCCGGAACATCGATGAGCATGCCGCGCGCCGACCTTGCGCTCAGCGGCCTTCACAATGTGTTCAACTCTATGGCAGCCGGTCTTTCGGCCTGTGTGCTCAATATCCGCAAGGAAGACATACGCCGCGCGCTTGAAGACTTCGGCGGAGTGGAGCACCGCCTTGAGCACGTTGCCGAAATCGGCGGGGTGGAGTGGATAAACGACTCCAAGGCCACCAATGTGAACTCCTGCTGGTACGCTCTCGAGGCTATGACGCGTCCTACCGTGCTGATACTCGGCGGCAAGGACAAGGGCAATGATTACTCCGAGATACTTCCGCTGGTAAAGAACAAGGTCACCGCCATCGTGGCCATGGGCAAGGACAATGGCAAGATTATGGAATTTTTCAGCCCCCATGTGGCCCGCATCGCCGACACCCACAGCCTTGAAGAGGCCGTGGAGGCTTGCCGTGGCTTTGCCGTGGCGGGCGACACGGTGCTTTTGTCGCCGTGCTGCGCCTCTTTCGATTTGTTCAACAGCTACGAGGACCGAGGCCGCCGCTTCAAGGCCGCCGTCAACGCCCTCACCCATTCCTAATTCCTCATTATTTCTAACTCCTGACTGAAAAAATGTCCTCTCCTGCTGTGAATATCGAAAATGCTGCCGCAGCTCCCGCCGCAGTGAAATCGAAAGTGCGTACCGACCATCATCTGTGGGGCACGTACATACTCCTGGTCATCATAGCCATCATAGAGTTATTCTCGGCCTCGATACAGGAAGTGAACGACGGCGACATATTCCGTCCCATTATGCGCCATGGCGCCTTCCTGCTTGGCGGCCTGATAATCATGCTCCTTATGCAGAAGATGCACTTCCGCCACATATACGCGCTCATACCGCTGTATGTCGTGGGTAGTATCGCTATGATGATTGCCGTGCGCTTTGTCGGAACGGAGATAAACGGCGCCATGCGAGCCATTCGTGTGGCCGGAATCCCTGTGCTGCCTGCCGAATTTATGAAGCTGGCGGCCGCCCTCGGCATGGCGTGGATTCTGAGCCGGAACCAGATGAAGGGCATGCGCGATGTCACCACGCGGGGACTCGTCTACAGCCTCGTGTTTCTATACTTCTGTGCGGGGCTGCTGTTCTCGCAGGGCCTGTCGAACACCATCGTGGTTATGGCCATAGGTTTCTCCATGATGCTCGTTGGCGGTATGGGCTGGCGCAAGTTCGGCATCGCCTTGGGCATCACTGCCGTTGTCGGCGTGGTGGCTATCGGTGCCAAGACCTTGGTCAAGCACGACGACGCGATGACGCCCCAGCAGGAACTCGCCTACACGCTCAACAAGGAGAATCCGACTGAGGTAGCCGGCCATGGCCGCGGGCAGACATGGCGCAACCGTGTGGCGCGCCACTTCCGCCCCGACAAGCATCTGGAGAAATTCTCGATAGACAACCAGCAGGAGCAGCTCAGCTACATAGCGCAGGCTCATGGCGGCCTTACAGGCGTGGGCATAGGGCGTTCGCGCGAGAATGCCCGTCTTCCGCTGGCATTCTCCGATTACATCTATGCCATCATTATAGAGGAAATGGGCCTGTTCGTGGGCCTCGGCATCCTGGCCTGCTATATATGGATTCTCGGCCGCAGCGCCAAACTCACAGTATGCTTCAAGCAGACACTCCCGGGCGTGCTTGTGATGGGCTGTGCCTTTGTCATAGTATTTCAGGCACTCTACCATATGGCGATAGTGTCGGGCGTGTTCCCCGTGTCGGGACAGCCTCTGCCTCTCATATCCAAGGGCGGTATATCGGTGCTTGTCACATCGATGGCATTCGGCATCATGCTCAGCTGCGCGCGCCACGCCGTGCGTACCACCGACACCAAGGCCGAGCTGCGGCAGGAAATTGAAATGTTGCCCGAGGAGGCGCGCAGCGCCAACCCGGCAGAAATTGTACGATGAAAGATATGAAAGTATTGATAAGCGGAGGTGGCACCGGCGGCCACATTTTTCCGGCACTTTCCATAGCCGCGGCCATAGAGCGCAGGCACCCCGATGCCGAAATTCTCTTTGTCGGCGCCGAAGGGCGCATGGAGATGGAGCGCGTGCCTGCGGCGGGCTACCGCATAGTGGGCCTGCCGGTGAGCGGTTTCGACCGCAAACGCCTGTGGCGTAACTTCAAGGTGCTCTTCCGCCTGTGGAAGAGCATACGCCGCGCCCGCAAACTCGTGGCCGACTTCAAGCCCGACATCGCTGTGGGCGTGGGTGGCTATGCCAGCGGGCCGACGCTAAAGGCGGCGCAAAGAGCCGGTGTGCCGACGCTTCTGCAGGAACAGAACTCATATCCCGGCGTCACCAACAAGCTTCTCGCACCCCGTGCCGCAGCTATCTGTGTGGCATATCCCGGCACAGAGCGCTTTTTCCCGTCCGAGAAGATAGTGCTTACCGGCAACCCTGTGCGCCCAGCGCTTCTTGCCTACGGAGCGTCGCAGGCCGAGGCCAAGGCCGCGCTCGGCTTCGACCCTTCGCGTCCCCTTGTGCTCGTGGTAGGCGGCAGCCTTGGCGCGCGAACCCTCAACAGCGCCATCATATCGGCCATCGAGTCGGGCAAGGCTCAGAAAGCGCCTTTCATGCTTATGTGGCAGACTGGCAAGGCCGACCACGAGCGTTGCCAAAGCACGATGGAAGCCTGCCGTCCGGCCAATGTCAGGGCTTCGGCCTTTATATCGGATATGGCGCAGGCATACCGCGCCGCCGACCTTGTGGTGGCGCGCGCGGGAGCCGGCACCATCAGCGAGCTTGAGCTGCTTGGCAAGCCGGTGATACTGGTGCCCTCGCCCAATGTTGCCGAAGACCACCAGCGGCATAATGCCGAGGCCCTATCCACGCGCGGTGCCGCAGTGATGGTGCTCGACGCCGACGCCGCAGTGTCCCTCTGGCCCGAGATAGAGCGCCTTGCCTCCGACAAAGACGCCCTCGCCGGGCTGGGCGCCAACATCGCCGCCATGGCTTTGCGCGAGAGCGACGAAAAGATTGTGGATCAAATCGACAGAATTGTAAATGGAAATTAAAGATACAGCACGTGTTTACTTCGTTGGCGTAGGCGGCATAGGCATGGCCGCGCTTGCGCGCTATTATCGTTCGCTCGGCCTCCCTGTGGCCGGATACGACCGCACTCCCTCGCCGCTTACAGCACAGCTTGTGAGGGAGGGTGTGGCGGTGAGCTACGACGATTCTATGGACGCTGTGCCTGCCGAATTTCGCGATGCCGAGGGTACACTCGTTGTGTACACCCCTGCCGTGCCCGACAGCAACGTGCCTCTCGGATTTTTCCGCGACGGCGGCTTCGAGGTGCGCAAGCGCTCGTGGGTGCTCGGCCAGATCACCCGCGGAAGCCGTGGATTGTGCTTTGCCGGCACCCATGGCAAGACCACCACTTCGTCTATGGCCGCCCATGTGCTGCACAGCGGCACCACCGGATGCAACGCTTTCCTCGGCGGGATACTGAGGGGCTACAACAGCAACCTTATTCTCAGCCCCACGTCGCCGTACAGCGTCATCGAGGCCGACGAGTACGACCGCTCCTTCCACCGCCTGTCGCCCTACATCGCGGTGATTACGGCCACCGACCCCGACCATCTCGACATATACGGCACCGAGGAGGCATACCTCGAGAGCTTCGCCCACTTTACCGAGCTGATACAGCCCGGCGGTTTCCTCGTGGTCCACACGGGGCTTAAGCTCGTGCCGCGCGTGCACGAAAGCGTGCGGGTATATACCTTCGGACGCGAGGAGGGCGATTTCCACGCGGCCAATGTTCGCTGCGGTGACGGCCGGATAGTGTTCGACTTCGTGTATCCCGGCGGCACGGTTGCCGACATAGAGCTTGGCGTGCCTGTGGCTATCAATGTCGACAATGCCGTCGCCTCGCTTGCCGCCGTGTGGCTCACAGGCACGCTCACCCCCGGGCTTGCGCGCCGGGCCATGGCGTCCTACCCCGGCGTGGAGCGCCGCTTCGAGTTTCATCTCAAGGAAGACGGCCCCTGCGGGCGAGCCGTTATCGACGACTACGCGCACCACCCGGACGAGCTTCGCCAGAGCATAGCCTCCGTCCGCGCTCTCTATCCCGGACGGCGTCTGACTGTGGCCTTCCAGCCGCATCTGTACTCGCGCACGCGGGATTTCGCCCCGCAGTTCGCCGAGGCGCTCGACACTGCCGACGAAGTGGTGCTTATCGACCTTTATCCGGCACGCGAGGAGCCTATTCCGGGCATAAGTTCCAAAACGATATTCGACAAACTCAATTGTCCTCACAAATCAATGATTTCAAAGGAAAACTTTGTCGATACAATGAAAAATAGTAACTTTGAAATCCTTTTAACCGCAGGTGCGGGCGACCTTAACCTCTATGTGCCACAACTGGTACGCGCTCTTCGCACCCCTGACGGTTGTAACTGACAGCATATGGTACGGAAGTCGGTAATAATGTGTGTGTTGACAATCCTTATGGTTGTCTACTGCTGTTTTGCCCTTGCCGTTACCACGAAAATGGCTGCCGGCGAGCGTATGGGCCGCTTCGAGGTGCGCCTCAACTCTACCTATACCGACTTTATCGATGAGTCCGACATACTCCACGAGTCGGGCATAGACCCCGACAGCCTCGGCAACTGCCTCCGTTCCCGTTTCGACCTGTACGCCCTTGAAAAGCGCCTTACGGACTCCGACAAGATACAGAGGGCCAATGCCTCCATACTCTCCGACGGCACCCTGCTGGTGGAGGCCACGCCGATGGAGCCGGTGGCGCGGGTGTTCGAGTACGGGCTGCCATCGTACTATATCAACGGCAAAGGCAAGAGGATATCGGCCGAACTGAGGTATCACCTCGACGTGCCGGTGCTGGTGGGGCGCTTTGACTCGGTGAATCCTCCGAGGCGCCTGCTCACTCTGCTCAACTACATTGCCGACCACCCCGAGGCCGGAGCCCTTGTGGCAACGGTGACACAGGAGTCCGACGGCAATATCATCATAATCCCCAATATCGTCGGGCATGTGATTAACTTCGGCGACACGTCTATGATTGACGACAAATTCCGCCGTCTGCGCACGTTCTACCGCCACGTGGCCCCGGTCAAAGGCTGGGAGGCGTACGATACGGTGGCGGTGCGTTGGCGCGGGCAGGTTGTCGCCACACGCCGCGACAAGGCGCTTCCGCCGGTGCCGCTGCCCACTGTCGAGGAGCAGACAGGCTCGCTCGACATCGACGATAACGAAACAATAACCGACCCTGACGAATTTCGCGGCGGCGTAGTACACAATAATCCCTCCTAACATATATAAATGATTCAAAAAAATACCCCGACATGGAACCCAGAACAGTTGTAGCCATAGAGATAGCCTCCTCAAAAATCAAAGGAGCCGTAGGCTCTGTCGGATCCGACGGCCGCCTGGCCGTACTCGCGGTAGAGGACGCTCCGGCCGTCAACAATGTGCGCTACGGCCGTGTGCAGAACATACGCGAAGTGTCGGAGGCGATAGGCGATATAATACGCAAGCTTGAAGGCGCTCCCGCCGTGGCTCCCCGCAAGATACGCGGGCTGGTGCTGTCGGTGGGCGGCCGCTCCATAGCCGCTGTGCCCACCACGGCCGCGCTGCGCTTCCCGCGCGAGTGCGAGATTACCGAGTCGCATGTGCAGAGGCTCATATACGAGGCAACACACGACTACGTGGGCGACCACTGCATAGTCGACACCCTGCCCAAGATATTCTTTGTCAACAACACCTCGGTGAAGAAGGCCGTCGGCAACTTTGCCGAAACCCTGCGCGGTGAGTTTATGATGGTTACCTGCGCCAAGGAAACGCGGCAGAATCTCGAACGCCTCAAACTTGAGAACATTGATACCGAAAAGGTGTTCTACCAGCTGCGTCACACGGCTCTTGCCGATTTCGTGCTTACTCCCGATGAGAAAGAGGTGGGTTGCGCCTTTGTGGACTTTGGCGCGGAAACAAGCACGGTGTCGGTGTACCGCGACGGTGCCTTGTGCTTCCTGTGCACGCTGCCTATGGGCTCCCGCCTTATCACACTCGACATTATGGCCGGACTCGGCGTCACCGAGGAGGCTGCCGAAAACTACAAGATGACACTTTCCACGCTTGCCGACGAACCCGGCACGCACGTGGGCGTGAACATAACCGAATTGAACAGCTATGCGCGGGTGCGTGCCGGCGAAATTGCAGCTAACATACTGCACCAGCTCGATTTATCGGGCTATACCGACAATATATCCAAGATAGTGCTTACCGGCGGCGGAGCCAAGCTCCCCGATTTTGCCACGATGCTCGGACAGCAGGCCAAGATGCCAGTCCGGGTGACGGAGATGCCTGCCGATGTCACTTTCCGTGTGCCGGGCCGCAACAATCCTGACAATATAGACGTTGTTGCTTTGTTGTGGGCAGGGCGCAAGCTCCCCGACCCCCATTGCCTCACTCCCGACAATATGGCGCCGGCTTCTGTTGCCGCCACCGTCGCTGCCGACCCGGTCGCTGCCGCGGCCGCCGCAGTCCTTGCCCAGGCCAAGGCCGAAGAGCCTGCCGATCCTGAGTACGAGGAGGAAGAAGAGGAAGTGGTGGAGGAAGCACCGCGCGTGCGACGCAGAGGTGCCGATATCGACGACGACGATATATTGCGCGATGACGAGGACGACGATGACTATCACTCCAACCGTGGCGGCGAAGCTGCGCACAATCGTTCTTTCCTCGGCTTCAACAAGAAAAAAGGGAAAGCCAAGGCTGAGCCGGAACCCGAGCCGGAAGAATCCGAGGAATACTCCGACGGGTACGACGAAAACGACGAATACGGCGACGATTATGGCAACGATTCAGCCACGGCAAGCCCGAGCAAGCTAAAACAGGCCGTCGAAACCCTCAAGGGCAAGCTCGTAGATTTCTTCTCCACTCCCGAAGACGACGAAGCTGACGACGAATAATCCCCTCTTTTCATTCTCCAGTTATGACAGAACCCGAAGATCCCCAATTGATAGCCAAATATCACAGCAGCAACGCTGACGGCACTCCCGCAGCTGCCAAAATAATAGCCATGGGCGTTGGCGGCGGCGGTTGCAACGCCGTTGCATACATGCACAGCCAAGGCGTGCGCGGCGTTGACTTTGTGGTGCTTAATACCGACAGCCAGGCGCTGATGCCCCTGCCTGTCGCCACCAAGGTGCTGCTCGGCCCCAAGACCACCGGAGGACTTGGCGCCGGCGGTAAGCCCGAAACCGGCGAGGCGGCGGCTCTCGAAAGCGTGCCCGACATAGAGAAGATACTCACCGAGGACGTCAAGATGGTTTTCGTCACCGCAGGCATGGGTGGCGGCACCGGCACCGGCGGCGCGCCTGTGGTTGCAGGCGTGGCCAAGGACAAAGGCATACTCACGGTGGGCATCGTCACCATACCGTTCTTCTTCGAGGGTATGAACAAAATCAACAGTGCCATCGAGGGAGCCGCGCGGCTGCAGAAGAATGTCGATGCCATGCTCGTTATCAACAATGACCGTCTGGGCACCATATATCCCGACTTGGAATGGGCCGAAGCCTTTACCAAGGCCGACGACATACTCACCACCGCGGCAAGAACCATATCAGACATGGTTACCACTCTGGCAACCATCAATATAGATATGCGCGACGTCGACACCTGCCTCCGCGACGGGCGCACGGCTCTCATATCGGTGGGCTACGGCGAGGGGCCGACACGAATGAGCGACGCCATGAAGAACGCCCTCCATTCTCCCCTGCTGTGCGATACCGACATTATGTCGGCCAAGGAGCTGCTGTTCGCGTTCTATTATTCCCACGATATCCAGCCTCCATTCAAGGTGTCGGAAACTATAGAGGCCAATGCCCTTGTAGCCCAAATCAACAAGCGGGTGCATATCAAGTTCGGCTGGGGCTACGACGAAACACTCGGCAACAAAATCAAGTTTACCATTCTGGCGTCGGGCTTCGATGTGAGCGTCGACACCGGCGGATCCGTCACAGTCATAGAGGGCCGCAAGCCCGAAGAGGCAGTGGAAGCGTCCGAGGTTCCGCAGGCTGTCATCGACGCCTATGGCAAGGATAAAATCGACGACCTTATCCGCCAGCAGGAAACGCAGAACTACTACATCCTCTCGCCCGAGCAGCTCGATAGCGACGAGGCCATAGAGATGGTGGAGCGCACTCCCGCGTTCAAGCGCGACAAGCGCAAGGCCTCCATGGCGCACGCGCCTGCCGAAGCTCCCGCTCAGCAGCCTGCGCCACAGACTCAGCGCAGGCAGGATTTCAACCATATAAGCTTCTCTGCCGATGACAAGTAAACCGAAACTTGTAGTTTCTACCGGGGCCGGCATAAGCGCCGAAAGCGGTATAAAGACCTTCCGCGACGCCGACGGCCTATGGGAAAACTACCCGGTGATGGACGTGGCGAGCGCCGACGGTTTCCGGCGCAATCCGGCGCTGATACACAGTTTCTACAACCAGCGGCGCCGGCAGCTTGCCGATGTGCGTCCCAACCGCGCCCACGAGATACTCCGCGAGCTTGAGGAGCGATTCGATGTGTATGTCATAACCCAGAATGTCGACGACCTCCACGAGCGCGCCGGAAGCTCCAAGGTGCTGCACCTCCATGGCGAGCTTGCCAAGGTGCGGGCGCTCGACGACCCCGATCTCACTTTCAAGATAGAGCCGGGAGTGGAAACCACGCCCGAAACGCGTATCGACGGCCATGCCGTGCGTCCGCACATAGTCTTCTTTCAGGAGGCTGTGCCTATGTTCGAGCCTGCCACCGAGCTTGCCGCGCAGGCCGATGTGTTTGTGATAGTGGGCACGAGCCTTGTGGTGTACCCTGCCGCGGGGCTGCTGCACTATGTGCGGCGCGGGGTGCCGGTATACTATATCGACCCTAATCCGTCGCCTGTGCCTGAGGGCGTGACTGTGATTCGCGCCAAGGCCACAGAGGGAATGGCCGAGCTTGCCCGGCTGCTTGCCGAACGATTCTGATACACAATAACTATAAATCCATGAAAAAAATCATTATCGCACTTTTTGCTTCGTTCGCTGCCTTGGCGGCTTTTGCTGCTGACGCCGAGAAACCGTGGAAGTATACCGACGCCCGCGAGCTTCGAATCATCAACAAAGGATTCGACAACACCGAGCGCCCCTACTGGCGCCTTCCGGCCTATCTTGCCGACAGTGTGCGCCCCGACCTCTGGAGCCGCCAGCAGTGCTCTACGGGCATAGGCGTGCGCTTCGCCACCAACTCGAGCCGCATAGGCGTGCGCTACACCCTGCTGTGGAACACGCATATGATTCATATGGCCGACACCGGGCTCAAGGGCACCGACCTGTACGTGTGGCAGGGCGATTCCTGCTGGCGCCATGTCAACACCAACCGCCCCTATGTCAAGGACAAGGAAACCAAGCTCGTAGAGGCCACATATGTGAGCAATCTCGACACTACCCGTATGACGGAGTACATGGTCTACCTGCCGCTTTACGACGGCGTGGAGCAGCTCGAAATCAAGGTTGACAGCGGCGCTGTGCTCACAGCCGGCAATCCCCGGCTCATTGACAAGCGCAAGAAGATAGTGGCATACGGCACCAGCATACTTCAGGGAGGCTGCGCGTCGCGCACCGGCATGGCGGCCACAAACATAATATCGCGCGAGCTGAACTGCGAGGTGGTAAACCTCGGATTCAGCGGCGAGGGCAAGATGGACAGCTGCATGGCGCGTGCCATGGCCAAGATAGCCGATGCCGACCTTTTCCTTATCGACCCCGTGCCCAACTGTACCGAGATGATGTGCGACACCCTCACCTACGGGTTTATCAACATACTGCGCACGGCGCGTCCCGAGGTCCCTATCGTGATGCTTGAAGGTCCGATATATCCCTATGCTCGCCAAGATGCCTCCTTCGGCCGCTATCTCCCGGCCAAGAACGCTGCTTTCCGTCGCAATTACGAGAAGCTCAAGGCGGAGAATCCCAGGAATCTCTACTATGTGGAATCGGTGGAACTTGACGGCTACGAGGACGACGGAACAGTCGACGGCATACACCTTACCGATCTCGGCTTCCGCCATTATGCCAACAAGATGGTGCCTATACTCGGGCCTATCCTTTACGAGCAAAAATCTAAAAAATAAGAGGAAGAATAAAAATGAAGGTATGGGTATATCTTGACGGTCGCCAGCAAGGCCCGTTTGAATTTGAACAACTGCTCGACCTGCCCGTCGACGAGAATACCAAGGTATGGTACGAGGGTCTTCCGCGATGGTGCGCCGCCGGAGAGCTTGCCGAAATGCGCCCCTTGTTCGACGGCTCCCTGCTTGCTTCGCGCAGTGTGGAACCGCAGCCCGACGCCGACACCTCGGCCGCCGGGCAGGCTGCCAGCGATGCCGGGGCAGGCACTGCCACGGCAGAGGAACCGGCGGTCGAGGAGCAGCTTCGGGCGGAGGCCGATGATAACCCATACGCGCCCGGACGCCGTATGAAGCGGCGCGAGCTGCCCTCGGAGCCGTGTCCGAGCACTTATATAGGCTTGAGCATATTCCTGGCCATATGCTGCTGCTCGCCGCTGAGCATCGGCGCGCTTGCAGCCTCCATATGCACCACGAGCTTCTACCAGAGCGGAAATATGGCAAAGGCACGAAAAGCCTCTGAATGGGCGGCTTGGCTTATAATGATCTCGATAGCTCTCGGCTTCCTGCCGGTGATGTTGCTGAGCTCCGTATTTCAGGGTTGAAAGTCCGGATTATGAAATATGCGGCGGCGGGGCTGGCTCTTACGGCCTGCGCCGCCGTGCTTTTTGGAGTGGTCGCCTATTATTACGGGCACGACCCGTCCGACGGAGGCGCGCCTGTGTGCGTCTTCAGGTATCTCACGGGCTACGACTGCCCCGGGTGCGGCAGCCAGCGCGCATTCCACGCCCTTCTTCACGGGCGCGTGGCCGAGGCGTGGGGGTATAATCCCTTTGTGTTTTTTGCCGTTCCTGCGGCTGTATTTTACGTAATAGTCGAGGCCGGTCGGCGCCGTTGGCCGCGTTTCCACGCAGGGCTTACAAGGCCTGCCGTACTGCTCGGCATACTTCTGGCGATAGCGGCTTACTGGGTGGCGCGCAATTTGTGAATCATTTCGGCCACGTATGGCGTGGCTTTGACAGCCTGCGCTTTTTCGAGGTAGGGCAGGGCGCGCTCGCTGTCGCCTGTTATTGCGTAGTAATTGCCTATTTCGAGGAGCGCGCGACGGTCGTCGGGCTTGGCTGCGAGCACGCGTTGCCAGTCGGTTATGGCTTCGTCGAAGCGTCCCTGCATGGCGTGGGCTTTGGCGAGGATTGCCATCGCCTCGGTGTCGCCCGGCATTCCGGCGAGCATGCGGGCAGCGTAGCGTTCCATGGCCTCGGGGTCGCGGCGGTAGGCGGCATAGCGCATAAGCTGCATGTCGAGCGGGCGCCTCAGCCACGGCATATTGTTTCCGGCTGTTTCCAACAGGCCGGTGTATATTTCCGGTTTTTTGATTTCAAAGGCTTCCGAGCGGAGTCCTTTCAGTATAGAGTCGAGAGGCACGGCGTGTGCCATTGCCCGCTCTATGGTGCCTACGGCCTCTGCGGTGTCCTTGCGTATGGCATAGCAGATGGTTGCGCGCACATATGCCTCGGTGTCGCCGGGGTCTTTGTCGGCCGCCATGTTGTAGAGCGCGGCGGCGCTGGCCCATTCGCAGTCGGCGTAGGCACGCCCCGCTTTAGCCATCAGGGCGCTGTCGGGAGCTGCCGTGGCGGCATCGGCGCCGACAGCAGCCAGCAAGGCTATGAGTAAAGATACCGGGCGAATCATATTTTAATATCGGAAGGAGCTTCCTCCGAGAAATTCGCGCAAGAGGCTCGTGGAGGGTATCAGAGCCGGATTTATTGGCAGGAAATAGCTCAGGAACTTGCGCAGGCGGTAGGCTTCGGCGTATTCGTCGGAATCGGACGGCACTCCGCGCAGCACGTTCTCGGCATAGTCCTTTATCACGCCCAATTCAAAAAGCAGCGAAGAGTTGAACATGGCGTCGGCGTTTTCCTGAAATGGGAATATCCATTTCTCCTCGCCACGACGCACACTCGGCCATCGGCGTATTGTTTCCTCGGCCGATGTGCCACGGTACTTGTGGTCGCGGATTATGCGGCGCAGCAGTCGGTTGTCGGTGGTGGGCACCCAGTTGTGGTCGTCGATTGAGAGCGTGGTGAGGGCCGACACATACACGCGGTATTTCATACTTTCGTCAATACCCGACGTGAGTTCGGGGTTGAGCCCGTGGATTCCCTCTATCAGCAGTATAGAGCCTTCTTCGAGCTTTATCTTGTTGCCTTTGTACTGGCGTTTGCCAAGCTCGAAGTTGTAGGTTGGCAGTTCCACCTCTTCTCCGGCGAGTATGCGGTTGAAATCGCTGTTGAATTGCTGCAGGTCGAGGGCATAGAGCGATTCATAGTCGTAATCGCCTGTTTCGTCAAGGGGAGTTAGTTCTCGGTTTATGAAGTAATCGTCGAGCGAAATCATCTGCGGCTTCAGGAGGTTTGTCATCAGCTGTATGGCAAGTCGCTTTGTGGTGGTGGTCTTGCCGGAAGACGACGGCCCGGCTATAAGCACTATGCGGGCGCCTCCCTCGTGGTAGCGCCGTGTTATGTCGTCGCTTATGCGGGCGAGAGCCTTTTCGTGCAGAGCCTCGGTGACGTTGATGAGGTCGGCGGCACGGCGGCGGTCGACGTATGTGTTGAGCTGGCCTACCGTGTCTACTCCCACTATGTGGTTGAAGCGCAGATGGTCGGTGAATGCCTCGAACATCTTTTCCTGGCATATGGGCTTTGCTGCCACGGCAGGGTTGGCCGGGTCGAAGGGCAGCAGAAGCATTCCGCCTTTGTAGGGTATGAGGTCGAAAACGTCGATATGGCCGGTCGAAGGAGCGAGGGCGCCGTAGTAGCTGTCGCTAACGCCGTCGAGGGTGTAGTAGGTGGTGTACAGCGGCCTTGTGGTGCGAAGCAGCTCCGCAGTCAGCCCGAGTCCTTCCTGCTCGAGCATGGGCAGAACGTCGGCTGTCGGTGCCTGATGGTGCTCGAAGGGCATGTCGGCCTCTACGAGCCGCCGCATCTCGGCTTTCAGCTTGTCGGTTATGTCCTCGGGTACGGCTTGGAAGCCCGACAGCACGCAGTAGTAGCCGTGCGATATGGAATGCTCTATTCTGAGCTTGGTGCCGGGCAGGAGGGCGCTCACGGCGCGGTATAGAACCATGCATAGCGAGCGGGTGTACACACGGGGGCCTGAGCCTGTGGCGCGGTCCTGAAATTCTACTATCTTCGGCCTGTATATTTCAAAGCACAGAGCCTCGGTCTTGTTGTTGACGCGGGCGCAAATTGGGGTGAATCCGAGTTCGGGAGCGAGCGCCCCGGCGATTTGCAGCAGGCTGGAGCCTCCGTCGACGTCGATGTAGCGTTCGAGATTCTTGCAGTATACAGATATGCTCATTTGTGTTTCGGCAGTAGTTTTTTCAGGGTTTTGTTGCGATGTTTCCGATGTATATATGAACGCAGAAGCCTTGCGGCATGTTCGGCGCACATTTCGGGGTCGATGCCGGCGCATTCGCCGTAGTAGCGGGCCAGACGGCGGGTTTCTTCTTCGGAGTCGATATTGACCACGGCAAACATGCCCATCTGCGCCTGCCGGCTGTGTACTCCGAACCGCATACGGTTCACGTCGATAAGGTAGAATGAATACCCGGCGGGTGTGCGGCGGTAGAGAATGTTGCCGGGCGAGAAATCCTTGTGCAGTACCCCGGCCCGGTGCATTTTCTTTATCTCTTCGGCAAGCGCCCTCAGCAGTGGCTCGGCATCGGCTTTTCTCTCCCACCGGCGGAGGTCGTCGGCGTCCTCTATCTGCCGGCTCAGGTAGTAGCTTTCGCGGAGGCGCCCGCAGTGTGAAATCTCGATGTACGCGAGTGGTTCGGGAGAACCGAATCCGAGCCGGATAAGGTGCATCGAGTTGATGTAGCTGCGTTCGGCCTTGCTCTTGCGCAGGTGGCGGTATATGTAGGCGTTGGGAGCCGATGGCGGTCTGAAAGCCTTGATATTAACAGCAGTGCCGTCGGGCAGGCTCAGGGCGTACACGCTGTTGCGGGCGCGGTATATGAGCCGGGCCTCCTGCGGCACACCCTCTGTGGCAAGCGTTTGGGCCAGAGCCAGAATTTCCGGGTGGGACGGGTTGATGACGATGTTGACGCCCATTGCGGCTACAGCGAGTTGAAGAGGTTGATGTAGTACTCCGTGAAAGCCTCCGGGGCGAAGTTTTCGGCGATGTTGCGTTTTGCCTTTTTGCCCATTTCTTTTGTCAAGGCACTGTCGGAGGCAAATTTGCGCACAGCTTCGGCAATAGCCTCCGCGGAGCCGGGCGCAACGAGGAATCCGGACTGGCCCGCCACTATGAGATCGCGCGCGCCGGGTATGTCGGACACTATGCAGGGCAGGCCGCAGGCCTGTGCCTCGCGCAGCACACGCGGTGAGGCGTCGCGCAGCGATGGCAGCACGAATATATTGTGCGATGCCATAAGGTTCATGGCGTCGCTGCGGTTGCCTGTGAATACCACCGATGGCGGCGCGGCCTTTATGTCGCTGTCGCCGGCCTCGCCTACCACGGTGAGAGCCACGTCAAGGTCTTTGAGAAGGTGCATAGCCTCTATAAGCACGCTCAGACCCTTGTAGGGGCGGCCTTTTGCCACACCCACGAAGATGAGGCGCAGGGCGGCGCGGCTTACTTCGGGAGCCGTTGGTGCCGGCTCTGCAAGGGCTTCGGCTGCCCAGTCGAGATGGAAAGGCTTCGATTTCCACGACAGCCGCGAGGCCGGCACGTAGTTCTGCATGTTCTCGTATATGTCGGCGGTTTCGCAGCTTATGTGTGCCACGCGCGGATTGAGCAGTGCCAGATAGTTGGAAGGGTCGCTGCGGTGTATGCGGTGCTGTGTGCCTCGGTAGCCCACGCAGCGTGCCTTTGTGCCGGCAGACGCTATCAGGGCATTGCTTAGTCCCGACGTGCTCGGGGCGTACACTATGTCTATGCGGCGCTCCTTTATGGTGCGGCGCAGTGCGGCTATAGCCCGTGGTGTTATCTTGGATTTTATGGGAGGGCTTTCGATGCCTTCGCATTTGCCGTATTCTTTTCTCGACGATTCTCCCGGGCCGGATATGTACACGTGGTAACCGCTCCTTTCGGAGATGTCGCCGAAAAGCCGCCGCATAACGTCGTCGAGGCTGTGGTTCAGTACAAGTATGTTCATTTTGCGGGCGGTGAGTATATGGCGCTTATCTGCCGGTAGAAATTGTCGTATGTGAATCGGGCGGAGGCTTCCTTGCGGGCTGCCTCGGCCATGGTGCGGCGCAGGGCGTGGTCGGATGCGAGGCGGCTTATAGCCCCGGCAAGGGCGTCGGAGTCGCCGGCAGGCACGAGGAGTCCTGTGGCACCGTTTTCTACAAGCTCGGGGTTGGCGCCTGTATTAGAAGCGATTACAGGCACGCCCTGACGCAGGAATTCGATGATGGTAAGGCTGCATGCCTCGGGACACACCGACGGCGCCACCCCTATGTCGGCCGATGCCATAAGAGGGGCTACGTTGTCGAGATGTCCGTGCCAGACCACTCTGTCGGCTATGCCTGCCACTTGGCAGCGTCGCACCAGTTGCTGCACATAACTGCTCTTTCCCGCTCCGGCTATATGGAGGGTGATGGCGGGATTTTGCACCTTGGCGAGAGCATCGATAAGCACTTCGAGGCCTTTTTCGGGGTCGAGCCTGCCGCAGTATGCCAGCCTTATCTCGCCCTCGGCTTTTTCGACGGGTTCGGCGGCCGGCCGGTCGCTTACAGCGTTGAGCACCACATACAGGCTGCTGCTGTCGATAGCGGGCGAGGAGGACAGAAACTCGCGTCTGGCGGCTTCGGAAACGAATATTATGGCGTCGATGTCGGAGTAGAGCTGCCTGGCCGATGCCGTGGTCTTGGCTTTCTTGACAAGGTGGCGGGTGGTAACTATCCGTACCTTGCCCGGATTGCGCATCAGGCGGCGGGCGCGCACGGCGGTGCCTGCCGTCTTGAAATTATGCGTATGGACCACTATGGGCGCGTCTATGCGGTCGAGCACGCGGGCAAGCATCGTCGGGCTGACGAAATCGAGCACGCCGCGCAGAGGGAGGTGTCCCGGAGCGAAGCCCGCCTCGGCAAACATGCTGTCTACTTGCGGGCAACGGCGTGTCACCACTGCCACGCTGTGGCCGTCGGCAGCGGCACGCCGGCACAGGTCGAGGGCGTAGCGTTCGCCTCCGCCCCACGATTTGTTTGATACGAGGTGGACTATGTTGAGCATCAGTTCTTGTCTTTTTTTATTATGCGGCGTGCCGTGCGGTACGCCGTTATGGTCGACCGGAAGCGGGTGAGGGCTATCCGGCGTCCTGTTTCGCCGTCGAGAATGGCTCCGTCGCGCAGCTGGCACCGCACATAGGCGCATGCCGCCCTGAGCCATTGCATAGGCATCGGGGCGTTGATGCCGGCCTCCGCCATAAGGCGCCCGCGCAGTTCGGCGTGGCGGATCTCCTTGATGTGGTATTCGCCGTATTCGTTGCAGCGGAAGTGGTACATGTCGCCTTCGAGCGGTTCAGGAACCACGCTGCCGGTGTATGTGAGGCGCTCGCCCACGTCGAGAAGGTCCCAGTTGGCATATCGCTTGTCAAACAGACGTATCTGCATATCGGGCTGCAGGCCGCTGTGTACCACCGGCTTGCCGCATATGAAGTTGACCACCCGGAAGCAATACATGCGGTGCGAGAATCCGTCGGCCTTCAGTTGCATGAGGCTTTGGCGCAGGTTGTCCGACAGTACCTCGTCGGCGTCTATCGACAGCACGTAGCGGTTGTGCGCCAGCCCGGCGGCATACTGCCGTTGCGAGCCGTAGCCTGTGAACGGGCGCGTGGTGACGCTGCACCCGTAGCGGCGGCATATGTCGACGGTGGCGTCGGTAGAGCCGGAGTCTACCACCACTATCTCGTCGGCCACGCCTATCAGCGAGTTGAGGCAGCGCTCGATGTTTCGCGCCTCGTTGTAGGTTATTATCGCAGCTGAGATGTTCAAGGCGGGTTTCTGTATTGTAGGGTCGCGATATATCGCGACCGGGTGGGCGATAGTATTAAAACAGGAGATATGTTCTTCTCATAATTGGCGGGATATGCCCTTCTCAGGGGCCGCGATATATCGCGACCCTACAGGACTTCGAGGTCGCTGTTGAGGACTTCGTGCCAGGGGAGGCCGTTGGCGGCGAGGGCTGCGAGGAAGGGATCGGGGTCGAATTCTTCGACGTTGCGCACGCCTTTGAGGTTCCATTTGCCGGTGAGGAACATCATAGCGCCTACCATTGCGGGCACGCCCGTGGTGTAGCTCACGGCCTGCATGCCTGTTTCGCGGTATGCCTCTTCGTGGGAGCAGTTATTGTATATGTAGTATGTCATGGGCTTGCCTTCCTTGTCCTTGCCTGATATGCGGCAACCGATGGAGGTTTCGCCGTGGTAGTTCTCGCCGAGGTCCTGGGGATTGGGCAGCACGGCTTTGAGGAACTGCAGGGGCACTATCTTGGTGCCGTTGTATTCCACTTCGTCGATGCGGGCCATGCCGATGTTCTGAATCACGCGCAGGTGGGTGAGGTATTCCTGTCCGAATGTCATCCAGAAGCGGGCGCGCTTGATTGTGGGGAAGTTCTGCACGAGGCTTTCGAGCTCTTCGTGGTATAGGAGGTACGATTCGCGCGGGCCGATGTTGGGGTAGTTGAGAGTCTTGTGGAATTCGAGCGGCTTGGTCACGACCCATTCGCCCTCGTTCCAGTAACGTCCGTTCTGGGTTATTTCGCGAATATTGATTTCGGGGTTGAAATTGGTGGCGAATGCCTTGCCGTGGTCACCGGCGTTGCAGTCCACGATGTCGAGTGTTTCCATCTCGCCGAAGTAGTGCTTGGCCGCATATGCTGTGAACACGCCGCTTACTCCGGGGTCGAAGCCGCAGCCGAGGATTGCCGTGAGGCCGGCCTGCTCGAAGCGTTCGCGGTATGCCCACTGCCATGAGTACTCGAAGTGAGCCACGTCCTTAGGCTCGTAGTTGGCGGTGTCGAGGTAGTTGACGCCGCACCGGAGGCAGGCTTCCATTATTGTGAGGTCCTGGTAGGGCAGGGCCACGTTGATAACGAGTTCGGGCTTGTGGCGGTTGAGGAGTGCCACAAGTTCCTCTACATTGTCGGCGTCAACGCTGTCGGTGCTGATGTTTGACTTGCCTATGGCTCTGGCCACGGCGTCGCATTTCGATTTTGTGCGCGACGCTATCACTATTTCGGTGAATACTTCGGGGTGCTGGGCGCATTTGTGAGCCACCACAGTGCCCACTCCGCCGCAGCCGATGATAAGGACTTTAGACATTTTATAGAGTTTTTTTTGTTGATTGTTAGTAATTGACGACAGGCATTTTCGGGTTCAACGGCCTGTGTGGCGTTTTTTGTCGAGCGCTATGGCTATGAATGTGAATATTCCGAGCACTATCAGCAGCAGGGTGTTGGCGCCGAGGACGAGGTTGCCGAAGGCTCCCGCCTGCTCCTTGGGCAGGCCGTATATGCCGAGGGCGAAGATTGTGGCCCACTGCCATGGGCCGATACCGCCGTTGGAGGGCACGCCCATCGATATGCTTGCCACAACCCATGTGACGAATGCCGCCGTTATGCCGTAATGCTCCACAACGGCGGTTGTGAATGGGAAGGCGTAGAACACTATGTAGTTCTGCAGGAAGTAGCAGCCCCACAGCATTACAGTCAGTATCAGCCAGCGCCCTTTGTGGGGCATTTTCACTATCACGGCGAAGCCCTGCCACAGTTCCTTGGCGGCTTGCTGCACCTTCAGTATCTTTGGGTTGGTCGTTTTATGGGCAAGGAGAATCCACAGTGCCGCAATGGCGGCTGCTCCGCCGAGCCAAAGCCAGGGCGACTCGAACAGGCGCGCTATCGCCGCGTAACTCTCACCGTTTTCGTGCAGGAAGCCGAGTATGGTCTTCGACGCCAACAAGAATGCCAGCACGGTGAGCAGCAGCACCGTCAGGGTGTCGGCGAGGCGGTCGGCAACCATGGAGCCGAACACGGTGGTGAAGGGCGCTTTCTGCCGCTGGGCTATGTAGCCGGTGCGCCACACCTCGCCTAAGCGCGGGAACACCAGGTTTACGGCATAAGTGCCGAATATGCTGTATATCAGTGCGTGCTTGGGCGCGTCGACGCCGAGCGCCTTGAGCTGTATGCCCCAGCGGAAGGCACGGATTACATGCGAAAGCACTGCAAGCACGAGGCCTGCCGCCACCCAGCGGTAGTCGCACTGGTCGCGTATTATGGCAACCATCTGGTGGAAGTCGATGCCCGTAAAAAGCAGGTAGCAGAGTCCCACGCTGATTATCAGCGGTACGGCATACTTCATCAGTATGCGTATTATCGAATTTTTCTTCTTTTCCTGTTCCATAAGCTGCTTGTAGGCTTAACCTTGCAAAATTACACAAAATTTGCGACAGACCGCAGGCTCGCGCGCAAAAAAGGCGCACCGGCTCGCGGCGCGCCTTTCCTGATATGGTGTGTAGATGTCTTAGTTGGCTATCTTGAGGACGTTTCCGGCTGCACGCACTATGTATATTCCTGCGGGGAGGTCGGCGGTGCTGATTTCTGTAGCCTGCTCGTGCTTGGCTACTTGGCGCCCGGCAATATTGTATACTTCGATGGCGGCGGGAGTGGCAGTGCGAATGGTTTTCGAGGCGGCGTCGAAAGAGATGCCTGCTTCTGCTGCGGAGATTGCGTCTATGCCAGACGGATCCTCGCCCTCGTACTGTATCAGCTGCGTGCCTACTTTCTCGCATGGCACCCAGTACTTGCCCAGGGCTATTGCCACGTCTGATTTCAGACACACGTTGGCATTTTGTGTGTAGGTGCGGTCGATAACCACGAGTGTGCCGTAGTTATCCTCTGTTCTTTGCGGAAGCGAGCGGACAAGTGCTGTCATATTGTCGCCGCTGATGTCGTTGCCATAGATGTTGAGGTATGTAAGGTCGGGGCATTTGGAGGCGTCCAGTGCCTTGAGCAGGTTGCCTTCGCAGCTCAGCGAGGCGAGCTTGGTGTTGTTGCTGATGTCGAGGGTGGAGATGTCGTTGAGTGCCACGTTCAGCTTGGTGAGTCCGGGAAGCTCGCTGACGTCGATTGCCGACACGTTGGCGAACAGCAGCTGTATTTCGGTGGCGTCGCCGTACACCTTTATTGTTTCTTCAGAGGCGTTTACTGTAAGGGATTCGCCGTTCCAGCCGGCGAGTGTGCCGCCTTCTATTTGGGGAGTATAGCCGTCGTCCGCGAATTTGACGGAGAACATCAGGTGGTCGGTGGTAGGCCGTGTGACGGTGAAATATTGGGCGGGTCGTTCCGGCTCGGTAGGCTCGGTTCCTTCGTAGTCGACGCCCATGCCGTAGCGGTCGCCGTCGGACCAGTCTTTTACGGTCCATGCCTTTGCCTTTGCCGCTGCCACGTCGCTCTTGAGAACCACGTTGTTTTCGAGTCCTTCGGCGGCCTTGGTGTCGATAACGAATATTATCGGTTTGTTTGCGGTGCCGTCGTAGAGCGAGGCTATAAGCGATGTCATAGCCTGCCCTTTCAGCTTGTTCTTATAGCAGTCCATTCGCGTTATGCTTGTGCAGCCGTCTACATTGAGTGTTTTCAAAGCGTTTGTATGGCAGTAGAACAGCGCGAGCTTGTCGGCGCCGCTGAGGTCGAGATTCTCTATCTTGTTGTTCTGGCAGTAGAGATGTGTGAGGTTTATACCGTTGCTGAAAGCAAGGTCTGTGATGTCGTTGTCGGGACATTCAAATTTGCGGACATCCCCTTTGATTACCACGGTCTGGCTTTTGAGTGTGTATGCTTTCTTGCCGGTGAGGTCGGCCGCTTCCTCAACGCCTTCGATTGCCACGTCGCCTTCGGCTGATATGGTCAGTGATATAGTTTCGCCGATTTGGCGCGATGTGGTCAGGCTTATGGTGTTGTCGCTTATTTCGGGAACATAGTCCACGCCACGGTATACTGCGCCTATCATACTCTCGGAAGTGGCGCCGTCGAGGTAGTCGCATGTCACCCAGCCGCTTTGCAGGGCTTGCAGCATATGGCGGTAAAACATCACATTCGATTCTTCGGGGTTGAGCGTGTTGACCATGTACACATATCCGACGTATTCGGCTTCCGGGAGCTTGGCTATGAAGGTATCCATTGCCGTGTCTTTGATATTGTTGCCGAAGGCGAATACCCAGTTCAGCTTCGGGTTCTTGCTCAGGTCGATATTGCTGAGTCCGCAGTTCTGGATATAGAGCGACTCGAGCGCGCTGCACTGCGAGAGGTCGATTGATTCGAGCGGGTTGCCTCCGCATTTGAGTTCGGTAAGCAGCGCCTGTTGGCCGAGTTCGAGCGATTTGAGTGCGTTATCGGCCGCGTCGATTTTCTCTATTTTTGTGTTAGAGCTGAGATCGAGGGCGCTGATTTTGTTGTTATGGCAATCGAGAACCGAAAGTTCCGGGCATGCGCTCAGGTCGAGGGCGCTGATTTTATTATTATAGCACCGCACTATGTTGAGGTCGGGAGCTTTGACAACCGTCAGTTCGGTCAAGTGGCAGCCGTATACTTCGATCTGGGTCAGTTGTTCGCCGGAGATTGTGATTTCGGTGCCGGGGCCTTTGGATTTGTACATGCCGAAATACTCCGATTTGTCAGCTCCGGATACCTCGCTGTCGTAGTAAGGAAATGCCTGAATACGTAGCTCGGTGCCGGCAGGAGCGTCGGTTTTTACCTTTACGATGCCGACTTCTGCTAAGGCTGTGTTACCCGCCAAGAGGATAGATATGGCGGCTACGGACGTTTTGAGTAGCTGTTTGACCATAATTCTGGTTGTTTATGGGGTTGTGTGATAGCTTTTGCACCCTGATGAGTGTGTTAATGTTGCAAAAATAGTTAAAATATTGTCCTTGGCAAATTATTAAGAAAAATATATTGAAATAATGCAAAAAAAACGCCGCAGGCGTCTGTGTGCCTGCGGCGTTCGTTATGTGATTTGTTATGGGCTATGCCGGATTATCGTACGGCTACCTTGGCGGTTCGGGTCGAGCCGTCGGCGGCTGCCACGCGGACAATGTATATGCCGGCCGGAAGGCTGTCGACAGCAAGCGAGCCGGAGGCCGTGGCGGAGTATGCCGCGCGGCCGTCGGTGGAGAATACGGCTACGGCTGCGGTGGTGTCACCGAGGGTGATTGTGATGGCGTCGCCGCCTTCTATGGCGATTTCGCCGGCCTCGATGCTGCCGATACCCGATGTCGGGCGTTCGCTGATGTTCTTTATGTTTTTGAAGAAAATGGCCCAGTCGCTATCCATATACGATGCAAGGATGTCGGCTCCGTCGGGGCAGTACACGGTTACGTTGTCGGGTGTTATTCCGAAGAAAGGATCGGTGTAGTAGTCGTATTCGTCGACAAGGAGGGGCGTTTTTCCGAGGCATATTATTTCGGTAAGCGCTGTGCATCGGAAGAATGCCCTGTTGCCGAGGAGGTTGACAGTGGCGGGAATTGTCACGGTTTTGAGTGCCGCACAGTCGGCGAAAAGAGCGGGGTATATATCGGTGAAGGGCTGCTCTGCAGAGCCGGCGGGGAGTGTCATCTCCGTGATGTTGGTTCCGGCAAAGGCCTGGTCGCCGATAAGGAATACTTTTTCGGGTATGTTGATATTTTCAAGGGCCGAGAGGCAGAAAGCAAATTCGTCGATGCCGACCAGTGTTTCAGGCAGGGTAACATTCTTGACAAGGCATTTGTAGAAGGATCCGCCGATGATGCCCCTGCAGCCGTCGGCCACGGTGTAGCTTTCAGCCGAGGCGTCGCGCGGGTAGAGATATACGAAATTGCCTTCGGCATCGTAGAGCACTCCGTCGACGGTCTTGAAGGAGGTGTTGCCTTCGGCTACGGTGATTTTAGAGACGGGGGCGCCGTTGAAGGAGTTGGATTCGATTTTGGTAAGGGCTGCCGGGAGGCTTAGCTCTGTCACTGCGGTGTTCTGGAAGGATTGCAGGCATATGGTGGTGACTGTCGACGGTATCACTACCTTGGAGAGGTTCTCGCTGTCCTGGAACAGCCATTTGTCAATCACCGTTAGTCCTTCGGGAAGTATGACGGTGGTAAGGTTTTTGCATGCCTGTATTGCGCCCGAACCGATGGTGGTGCAGCCTGCGGGTATGTCGAGGGTGGAGATGGCTGTTTTGTAGAACGCGCCCGAACCGATGGATTTGAGTGTGGAGGGCAGCTCTATCGATGTGAGTTCGGGGCAGCTCGCCACCACGTTAGTGCCTATCGACTCCACGCCTTCGGGCACTTTGAGGGTTTTCAGTTCGGTGGTGTAGAAAGCGTAGTCGCCCACTATTTTGACAGTCGAGGGTATATTGACCTCTGCCAACGGGCTGGAGCGGAATGCGCCGTAGCCTATTTCCGTGATGCCTTCGGGCAGGGTTGCCTTGGTTACGTCGCTCCAGTAGAATGCGTCGCGGCCGATGCTGATGACTTTCAGCGTGGCGCCCTGCGGGGTAGTGATTTCGGCAGGTATGGTGCATTCGGTAACGTCTTCTTCAACGTCCGACACGGCAGCCTCGGTAGTGCTGAGCACTTCGTATATGAGGCCGTCGATGGTCACTTCCGAGCCAACGATTACTTTGGCGGCTTCTCCGGCGAGAGTTATGGTCTTGGTGCCGGCTTCTCCGAGGTCGATGGTGGCGGTGGCGTTAAACTTGCCTTCCGCTTTGGGGGCGAAAGTGAAGTCGACAGTAGTGGTCTGGCCGGAGGCGAGAGTCGTGGCTGCGGCTTTGGCGGTAAAGGCGTCGTTCGACGGCGCGGCAACGCTTATGCCAAGCTCTTTGGCCCCGGTGTTCTTTATAGTTACCTGCTTTGTGGCGGTGGTGCCTGTAAGCATGATGTCGAATGTGAGTTCCACCGGGTTTACCGAGGCTTCGTATTCTGCCAGCTGGCCATAGGTGAAGGTGGTTTTCGGCAGGAAGTCGGCGTTGCTGATATCTTTGCCGTCGCTGTCAACTGTGTACGCCGAGGGGTAATTGTCGGTTTCAACACCCAGCAACGATGCATACACCCAATTAGCTGCGGCTCCGAGGCTTACTTGCATCACGAGGTTGCCGTCGGTATAGGGGTAGGGGTTGTCGAAGGTGAAAGTCATAAGCTTGTCGCCCGGATTGCCTTCAAATTTGCCCCGGAAGCATTCTTTGAATTCTGCATCGACAAATTCTGTGCCAAAGCTGCTGAAAGACGTACTTTCGGTAGTGCCGAGCGATATTATCATATCTTCGGCTGCCCAGGCTTTGCTGAAGCTATTATCGTCCAGATAGAACTGTATCTGTGTTATCGCGTTGCCTTTCATGTCGGCAAGCTGCGCGGCAGGGTATATGGTCTGCGAGCGGAAGGCGGAGTTGTCGAGGTTGTAGAACCAGAACGGTGCCTTGTCGTTCACGACCGTGCCGTCGTTGACAGTAAGCTCGGAGGCTTGGAGCGGCTGTGCGCATGCTGTGGCGGCGAGTATGGCGCCGGCAATAAAACGCAGGTAAAGTTTTCCCATATGACGGATTTAAAGGGTTAGACGGTTGCAAAATTATACATTAGTAGATATTTTGCCATTCTTTGTGAGTTAATTTAAGTTAAATTAAGCAAAGTGCAAGATGCGCGCCGTTGCCGTGCCGGTAGCGCAGGAAAAAGTTGTCAAAATGCCCGTAAATGCAAAATTTTGTTTAAATTTGCGCCATTAATTAAGGAAAAAGGATTTAGTGAGATGAAAATAGCCATCGTGGGCGCTTCGGGCGCCGTCGGGCAGGAATTCCTGCGTATTTTGTCGGAAAATGATTTCCCGGTTGACGAACTGTTGCTTTTCGGGTCGGAACGCAGCGCCGGCCGCACTTATCCTTTCCGGGGGGGGCTTACTTTCCCGGTGCGTGTGCTTACGGAAGAAGCCCGTGATTTCGAGGGCGTGGATTTCGCCTTTGTGTCGGCGGGAGCGTCGGTGTCGAAGCAGTATGCCGACGTCATTACTTCGGGCGGCGCCATAATGATAGACAATTCGAGCGCTTTCCGCATGGATTCCGACGTGCCCTTGGTGGTGCCGGAGGTCAACGGAGCCGATGCTTTCGATGCTCCGCGAGGCATCATAGCCAACCCCAACTGCACCACGATACAGATGGTGGTGGCTCTCGACCCCATACACCGCATATCGCCCATACGCCGTGTGCATGTGGCCACATATCAGGCCGCCAGCGGCGCCGGGGCTACCGGCATGCAGGAACTCGAGCAGCAGAGCCGCGAGCTTGCCGCAGGGCAGGCGCCGACGGTGGCCAAGTTTGCTGACCAGCTCGCGTTCAACCTCATACCGCATATCGACGTGTTCACCGACAACGGCTATACCCGCGAGGAGATGAAGATGCACTTTGAAACCAAGAAGATAATGCACGCTCCAAAGCTCGAGGTAAGTGCCACCTGCGTGCGTGTGCCGGTGATGCGCGCCCACAGCGAGGCCATATGGGTCGAAACCGAGGAGCCTGTGAGCATCGAAACTGCCCGCTACGCCTTTGCGTCGGCGCCGGGCGTGGTGCTCGTCGACAAGGCAGAGGCTCTCGGATACCCTATGCCGCTGCATGCGGCCGGTACCGACCCCGTGTATGTGGGGCGCATACGTGCCGACCTTGCCAATCCGCGAGGCCTGTCGTTCTGGACCGTGGCCGACCAGATAAGGAAAGGTGCCGCTCTCAACGCCGTCCAGATAGCGCAGTACATACTGAAGCATCGTCAGTAGGGCTATGGAGGCGATGGCGCAAGAGGCATTGGTAACGCAGCCCGTACAGATATTCCTCATCGTGCTGGCTATCATACTCTTTGCGCCCATACTTCTGAACAAGCTCAAAATTCCGCACATCATAGGCATGATTGTTGCCGGTGTGGTGGTGGGGCCGTACGGCTTCAACATACTCGACAACGATTCGTCTTTCGCCATCTTCGGGCAGGTGGGGTTGCTGTACCTTATGTTCCTCGCCGGGCTTGAGATCGATATGTACCACCTGCGCCTGAACCTTAAGCGCGGACTCGTCTTCGGCTTGCTGACGCTCGTGGTGCCGCTCGCGCTCGGCGTGCTTACGAGCGTGTACATACTCGGACTTGATATACTTACCTCGATGCTCCTCGGGGCCATGTATGCCTCGCACACGCTGCTGTCCTACCCGGTGGCAGCCCGTCTGGGCATCACCAAGGCTCCGGCTGTGCTTATAGCCATAGTGGGTACCATCATAGCCGTGGTGGGCGCCCTCCTCGTGCTCGGCGCCACCGTGAGCGTGGCGCGCGAAGGCTACTTCAACGTGGGCGAGATACTGCTGCTGGCGCTCAGGCTCGGCCTGTGGACGGCGGCTATCCTGTATGCCTATCCGAGGGTTACACGCTATTTCTTCAAGAAATACTCCGACAAGGTGCTGCAGTACGTGTTCGTGCTCGTGCTCGTGTTCCTTGCCGCCACATCGGCTCAGGCCATAGGCCTCGAAGGCGTGCTCGGCGCATTCCTCGCAGGCCTGGTGCTGAACCGCTACGTGCCTGTGGCCTCGCCGCTGATGAGCTCGATAGAGTTTGTGGGCAACGCCCTGTTCATACCTTACTTCCTGATAAGCGTGGGCATGATGATCAATGTACGCCTGCTTGCCGACGCCGACACCCTTGGAGTGGCGGCGATAATGCTTGCCGTGGCGCTTTCGAGCAAGTGGCTGCCGGCATACATAGCCCAGAAGATAAACGGTTTCGACGTGCTGAGCCGCAACGTCATGTTCGGACTCACTGCCGCGCATACCGCCGTGGCACTCGCCGTAGTGGCCGTGGGCTACAAGATGGGAATGTTCGACGAGCGGATACTGAACAGCACCGTGATGGTGATTCTGGTCACATGCGCCCTTGCGCCGATAATCACATCGGCATCGGCCGCGAAGCTCAAGGTGAAGATGATGGCCGACGAGGGCGACGAGGTGATACGTCACACCAGAGTCAACAACACCCTCATACCCGTGGCCAATCCCGTCACGGCGGGGGCGCTCGTGGAGATAGCCTTGCTGATGCGCAACGACCGCGGACGCCACAGCTTTTACGCGCTCCATGTGAGGAACGACAACTCCGCACCGGCAAAGGCCGTGTCGGGCAATTCGCTCGAGGCCGCCCGTGGAATGGCCGCCGCCGCCGATATAAAGATGGAAACGCTCGACCGCTACGATATAAATATCGTCACCGGCATACTGAACGCCATCGAGGAGCGCGACATTACCGAGGTAATACTCGGCATGCACCGCCGTACTACCGTAATCGACTCTTTCTTCGGCAACAAGGTGGAGCAGCTTCTCCGCTCCACAAACAAGATGGTGATTATAACCCGCTGTTTCATACCGGCCAACACCATAACGCGCATACTCGTGTGGGTGCCTGCCGACGCCCAGTATGAAACAGGCTTCAGCCGCTGGGTGCGCGCCCTTGCCCGCCTCACGCGCCAAGTGGGCTGCCGGATAATATTCTGCTGCCCCGATACCATACAGCCCCTTGTCCGCGGCGTGCTGTATACAGAGAACTACGGCATACGGTGCGAATTTCGTCCGGCCGACGGCTGGGACGACCTCGTGATGCTGTCCGGCGAGGTTCTCGACGACGACCTCTTCGTGGTGATAGGCGCCAGGGCGCAGTCGGTGTCGTATCAGGCCGAAATGACCGAGCTGCCCGCCTTCCTTCAGAGCAACTTCGCCCGCAACAACCTGATGATGATATTCCCCGAGCAGTTCGGCGAGGCTCCTGTGCTCACCTCTTTCACCGACCCTCTTTCGAGCGACATCGGCGTGGCTCCCTCCCCGCTGTGGATGCGCACCCGCGCCCGCCTGCGCCGCCTCTTCCCCCGCAAGTAGCACTTTCTTTCCCGAAAAGGTTTGTTTTGCAGAAATAAATCCTTATTTTTGCGAATAAATCTCATTTTTGCCTGCGAAAAACTATGATACAAAGTTTCAGAGTAAAAAATATCCTGTCTATTCGAGATGAGCAGGTGCTCAATTTTGTAGCAACCAGCGATGATACTTATGAAGATATTTGCTTGGTGAATAAGGGAAGTGTGCGCCTGCAAAAATTGAATCTGATATACGGAGCCAATGCTTCAGGTAAGAGTAATGTTTTGATTGCGCTTTCTTGGCTTCTTCGATTTATCATAGGTAAAATCGATAAGGAGGACGGTTCTTATATGATGCTCGCTCCCTTTCTTCTTGACGATAAAAGCAGGGAAGAGCCGACTGAAATGGGACTCGTTTTTTGGGTCGGGGACGTGAAATGTGAATACTCGGTATCTATTTTGAAAGATGTGGTACAATATGAAAAGATGGTTCATTATCCATTGGGGCGTGCCGCATTGATCTACGAGCGCAGATGGAACCGTGAAACAACGTCTTCCGAGATAACCATCGGTTCTACATTGAAAGTGCTTGCCAAGCAGAAGTATGTGCTTGAAGGGCAAGTGCTTCCCCATCTGACAGTGCTTGGGGCTTATAAGAAGAGCAATATAGAACGCATAAATTTATTTGAAGATCTGTATGCTTATTTCAGTGGCCGGTTCCTGCCGATTCTTGCCAGAGATTCCGAAATGGTGGATTTTGCCAATAAAATGGTTAAAAAATTGCCGGAGGTAAAAGCGTTTATAACCAAAATACTCCAATTAGCCGATTTCAACATCTCGGATATAGTGCTGAAAGAAGAAATAAAGGAGATTCCCGAGGAAATATGGCGTGAGATTCAGCAGATTCCATCGTTAGCTGCCAATATGCCTGAGAGGACCGTTACAGAGGACCGTCTATATTTCGAGCATACTACGCCGAATCATACAGAGGAATTACTCTATAATAATGAATCTGTAGGCACGAACCGTATGTACGGGTTGGCGGCATATCTGTTCTTTCTGATAATTGATAATGAGATTATGCTTGCTGATGAGATTGAATCTTCGCTTCATTACGATCTTTTGCGGTATTTCATCAGTTTGTTCCTGATGAACTCCGATGGTGGGCAGATTATCTGCTCAACACACAGCATATTGCTTCTTGATGAGCCATTTGTGCGGCGTGACAGTATTCATATCTGCCGTAAAAGTGCGAACGGTAATACAGAGGTAGTTCGGGCTTCTGATTTCGGACTTCGTAAAGACGTGTCGATACTTAATGCTTATCGTGAAGGTAAGCTTGGTGGAATGCCCAAGTTGGGTGGATTGGTATTGTGATTATGGGCAGGCAACGGACTGAATTTATTGTCAAGATTTTTGGCGAAGGACTTACCGAGTGGTATTATTTTGATGCGTTGCGTTCGCTTGAGCGCTTCCCGTTTACCTTGGAGCCGAACTTGCCAAGCAAAAGCAAGAGCTCGTACAAAAAACGTCTGCCCAACATCGACAAGGAGTTGAGAAGGCCACAACAGGAAAGAGCCAACTTGATAGTGCTTGTCACAGATCTCGACAATATTGTTTCAAGTCCGTCTGAACATGCAAAATATTTGGAGGCCAAGCGTAAGTATGAGGCTAAAGGAGTGGTCTTTATAGAGAGTCACCCTTGTATCGAACTATGGTTCTTATACCATTTTAAACCTAAGTTTGAAAAAAGCAATTATACATCCTACTACGAAATAAAGGAGGAGTTAGAGCAATATCTTAGTGGCTATGACAAGTCCAGAAAATACTATTCTTCAGATACAGGCTTTAAGGAAAATATCATAAGTTCGTATGAAAAGCGTGTTTCTGCTTCGCGATGTTGCAGGGCGTCTTGTAAGTACGAGGCTGTTGAGGGAGAAGTGGTAAATAGGTCTAATATCCATAGCTTTATACTATTCCTCTATATGTTGAAATGGTTCTATAGGATAGAGGATTATATACACGACAAAATACAAAGGAAGATGTCGTTGGATATAGAATGTAAAGGCATTGAGAAGATTAATGTCAAGGTCGGAAATGCCAATTTATTTACATTAGCCCACGACGGAGCTGTTATAAACTGCTTTTCAAGCACAATGCCGCAGGAGTTGAACCTTAATGGTTCATATAAAGATTGTCAGGGTATTTTAGATATCATAGAAGCTGATTTAAAGGCGATATTGGATAGCGAGGCATAAAATTGAATATACATCGTTGAAAAGGGGCGGGAAATTTGCTTTATTCGCTGAATGTGGCTATTTTTGCTGTATGAGTTCGCCCGTTTTCCGGAGATGCGCAGCGTCGGTCGCAAGGCCTGTCGCCGGTGCGTCGCGGCGTTTATACCATAGTGCACTTACTTACTTCAAAATACCATACTTGACTTACTTATGAAACTCTTTCTGAACATATTCGCAGTGCTGGCTGTGTTTGTGCCGATGGTGGCGCAGGCCCGGCAGAGCATCAGCGCGGTGTCGGCCGATGGCAGGCGTACCACGGTAAGCGCCGTGGCCCCGGCGATACTTAGAGTCGACAATGTGGCGCCCGGCCAGACGGTAGCTCCCGAACAGTCGGTGCTTGCGCTCGACGGCGACTTCGCCCGGATCGATAAGGGCTGCCTTACCACCGCGTCGGGCATGGAGGCCGCATTCGGCCCGGACGGCGTGCTTACCATAAAGACTCCTCTGAACACTCTTACCGATCTCGGCACAAGGGCCGTGACAGACAGCCTCACGGAGATTTCGCTCGCCATAGGGCGCTCCGGCTCGTGGTACGGTGGCGGCGAGCGCGGCCACCGGCTCAATATTGCCGGCGACACTCTGGTGATGTACAATCGCCAGAACTATGGCTATACGGGCAATGACTCGCGCATAAGCCAGATGAACATAACGATGCCGGTGGTGCTGTCGAGCGAGGGATTCGCCCTTGTGTTCGACGATTATGCCGCCGCCGAGCTTATAGCGGGCGATCCTGTGCGCTACATAAGCGAGAGCCGCCTCCCGATCACATACTACTATGTTTACGGTTCTTCGCATGCCGAACTTACAGAGGCTCTTACTGAGCTTACCGGGCGCCAGCCCCTGCCGCCGCTATGGGCGCTCGGCTATATAACGTCGAAGTACGGTTACCGCACGCAGGCGGAAACAGTTGGCGCTGTCGACACGCTCAAGACCGCCGGGTATCCTCTCGACGGCATCGTGCTCGACCTTTACTGGTATGGCAAGGAAGAGGATATGGGACGCCTCGCGTGGGATCCCGTCCAGTGGCCCGACCCGGCCGGAATGCTCGCCTCGCTTGCCGACCGTGGTGTCAGGACTGTTGCCATTTCCCAGCCGTATGTGCTGCGCAACGGCCGCGGAGCGGACAATTACACCGAACTAAGCTCCAAGGGTGCCTTGCTGCGCGATGCTTCCGGCGCTACGCAGGAAGTGAAGATATGGGTTGGCGAAGGCGGTATGTTCGACGTGTCGTCGCCTGCCGCCAAGGAATGGCTGTCTGCCCGCTATAAGTCGCTTACCGATATGGGTATGGGCGGCTGGTGGGGCGACCTCGGTGAGCCGGAGGTGCACCCTCTCGGCGGCGTGCACGCCAATGGGCAGCCCGTGCGCCTCTATCACAACAAGTACGGCAACGACTGGAGCGCCATCGTGGCCGATATGTGGGCCAAGAACTATCCCGACCGTCGCCTGATGACGCTGATGCGTGGCGGCACCACGGGCCTGCAACGCTATTCGGTGTTTCCGTGGAGTACCGACGTGTCGCGCTCGTGGGGCGGTTTCGAGCCGCAGATACGCATAATGCTCAACTCAGGCCTCAGCGGCCTTGGCTATATGGCAAGCGACATCGGCGGTTTCGCCGTGGGCGAGGAGCCGTATATCCCCGAGCTATATCTCCGCTGGGTTCAGCTGGGCTTGTTCTCGCCCGTGCTGCGTACCCATGCCCAGCAGTATGCCGAGCCGTACCACTATCCGCAGTATGAGGCCGAGCTGCTCGCTATCGTCAAGGAGCGTTACCGCTATCTGCCTTATAATTACACCCTCGCATATGAGAATGCCCGCCACGGCTGGCCTCTGGTGCGCACTCTCGATTTCCACGACCGTGCAAGCGGGCAGTACGACGGCATTTCCGACGAATTTCTGTGGGGGCGCGACATACTCGTGGCGCCTGTCATGAAGGAAGGCGCGCGCAGCCGCAACATAGTGCTGCCTTCGGGCTCGCGGTGGATAGATATGAACAACACATCGTCGGTATATGCCGGAGGCACCACGGTGTATGCCTATCCTGCGCCGCTCGACGTCCTGCCGGTGTTTGTGCGCGCTGGAGCGTTCGTTCCCACGGCTGATTACGGTATGGAGAATACCTGCGATTACCGCGCCGACGAGTTCACTATAAATTACTATCCTCTGGACGGCGTGGAAAGCGTCTACACCTTGTACGACGACAACCGCCTTTCGCCCCGCAGCCTCGACACTGGGGAATACCGCCTGATACGTTTCGACGGCGAATGCCGCAAGGGCGCTGTCGAAATCAAGATCGCGTCGGAGGGCACATATCCCGGAGCGCCTGAGCAGGTGAAGCTTAGGTTTGTGGTGAACTGTATCAACAAGGCTCCCAAATCGATAGAGATAAATAATAAAAAAACGCAGTACCGTTTCGACCCTGCCGCGCGCACTGTGGAATTCGACTTCGAGTTCCGGCCCGGCACGCCCGCGACGGTCAAAATAAAATAAGAGTATGTTTTCAGGAATAGTAGAAGAAGCAGCCGTGGTGACGGCGGTTGAACGCCGAGGCGGCAATGTGGACCTCACGGTTCGGTGCTCGTTTGCCGACGAGCTGCATATCGACCAGTCGGTAGCGCACAACGGCGTATGCCTTACCGTGGTAGACATTAAGCCCGACAATTGCTACACCGTGACGGCGATACAGGAAACTCTCGACCGCTCCAATATCGGGCAGCTCGCGCCCGGCGACCTCGTGAACCTCGAGCGCTCCATGCTGATGAACGGCCGCCTCGACGGCCATATAGTGCAGGGGCATGTCGATACCACGGCGGTATGCACATCGGTAGAGGAAGCCGACGGCAGCCGTTATTTCAAATTCGAGTACGAGGTGTCGCCGCAGATGGCTGCCAAGGGTTATATGACGGTCGAGAAAGGCTCGGTGACGGTCAATGGCGTGAGCCTTACCGTGTGCGACAGCGAGCGCTCGAGCTTCCGTGTGGCCATAATCCCCTATACATTCGAGCACACCAATTTCTGCCGTATCGTGCCCGGTACGCGCGTCAATATCGAATTTGACATCATCGGCAAATATCTGGCCCGTCTGGCCGAACTGAAAGAAGACTAAGCACCCGGCGGCGTGTGGAGAAACTGATGCACTATGTATGGCACCACCGCCTGTGGACGCCCTCGATGATGAGGACGGTCGACGGGCTGCGTGTCGATGTGCTCGACCCCGGCCTGCCCAATACCGGGTCGGGGCCTGATTTCTTCAACGCCAAGGTGAGAATAGGCGACAGGATGTGGGCCGGCAACGTGGAGCTGCATGTGCGGGCTTCCGACTGGGGGCGCCACGGCCATTCCTCCGACCGTGCATACGACAGTGTGGTTCTCCACGTGGTCGGTGTCGACGACGCACGTGTGTGCCGCCCCGACGGTACCGAGATTCCGCAACTGCTGATGCCGTGTGCACCCGATTTCAGGCATCGTTATGATGCCATGGTGGGGAATGTGGCTTCGGAGCTTCCCTGCGCGGCTGATTTGCCGCAATGCCCCTCCATCTATATCTCCGACTGGCTCTCGGCGCTTGCTTTCGAGCGTTTGTACCGCAAGTCGGCGCGCGTGGCGGAGCTTGTGAGGCGTTTCGAGGGCGACTGGGGTTCGGCGGTATTCGTGGTACTGGCACGGGCCTTGGGCTTCGGCACCAATGCGGAGCCGTTCGAGAGGCTTGCCCTCTCGCTACCTCTGCGAATGCTGCTGAAACATTGCGACAGTTCCTTGACGATAGAAGGCATACTCTTCGGGCAGGCCGGATTTCTCGACGGGCAGCGTGCCGACAAGGGCGAGAATTACTACATAGCGCGCCTCAAGCAGGAACACGCCTTTATGGCGGCCAAGTTCGGCCTCGACGCCCCGCGACAGCTTGGTTGGAAAACCGCCCGGATGAGGCCGCAGAATTTTCCGCACCGCAGGCTTGCCACTCTTGCGGCCATGGTTGCCTCGGGCTTCCCGATTGCGTACAACATTTTCGGGGTGTCGTCCGAGTCCGAGGCGCGCTCGCTCTTTGATGTGGAATTATCGGGCTATTGGAGCCGTCGCTATAATTTCGGCACGGAGAGCGCCCCTGCCGGACGCGCCTTGAGCGACAGCTCGGTAAGTTCTCTGATTATAAACGTGGTGGTGCCCGTGCTGCACGCTTATGCCACGGCTTACGGGCGCGACGATATGCGCGAGCGGGCTGTGGCGCTGCTGCAAGGGCTGGCGCCGGAGCGCAACTCGGTGACGCGCATATTCACGGCTGCAGGCATAGCCTGTGGCGACGCTTTCACCAGTCAGGCCATGATAGAGCTGCGCCGCTCATACTGCGAGCCGCGCAAGTGCCTTTACTGCCGCATCGGCCACCGCCTTTTAGCTAAAAAAGCAAGACCTTGAACATATGAAACAATATCTCGACCTTCTTCAACATATACTCGACCACGGAGTGGTGAAAACCGATCGCACCGGCACCGGCACCAAATCGGTGTTCGGCTACCAGATGCGTTTCAACCTCGACGAGGGCTTCCCGCTCGTCACTACCAAGAAGCTGCATCTCAAGTCGATTATACACGAATTGCTGTGGTTTCTGCGCGGCGATACCAATGTGCGCTATCTGCAGGAAAACGGTGTGAGGATATGGAACGAATGGGCCGGTCCTGACGGCGATCTCGGCCATATCTACGGCTATCAGTGGCGTTCGTGGCCCGACTATGTCGGCGGCTCTGTCGACCAGATAGCGGAAGCCGTCGAAACGATAAAGCATAATCCCGATTCGCGCCGTATCATAGTGAGCGCGTGGAATGTGGCAGACCTGCCGAATATGAACCTGCCGCCCTGCCACGCTTTTTTCCAGTTCTATGTGGCCGACGGGCGCCTCAGCCTTCAGCTCTACCAGCGCAGTGCCGACAGTTTCCTTGGCGTGCCGTTCAACATTGCGTCCTATGCCTTGCTGCTTCAGATGATGGCGCAGGTGACAGGTCTTAAGACCGGTGATTTCGTGCATACCCTCGGCGACGCCCACCTCTATCTCGACCATCTCGACCAAGCCCGCCTGCAGTTGACCCGCGAGCCTCGACCGCTGCCAAGAATGGTGATAAATCCCGCTGTCGACAGCATCTTCGACTTCCAATATTCCGACTTCACCCTCGAGGGCTACGACCCCCACCCCCACATCAAAGCGCAGGTAAGCGTTTAAGGAAATGAGGAGGGACGGGGCGTGCAGCGTTATTTTCGTCTGAACTTGCGTACATTATTTCTCGTTCGGCATTATTAAAATACCATCGCCTATGGGGCCGCGATATATCGCGACCCTACAAGACTGACATAATAACCTATTCACTTAACCACTTGTCTACTTAACCACCTACCCACTCAATTAAAAATGCTTTGTATAATAGTTGCGATAGACCGCCGGGGGGCCATAGGCCGAGGCGGCGACCTTCTTTTTTATATTAAAGACGATTTGTGCCGGTTTAAGGCGCTTACCATAGGCAATACCCTGGTGATGGGCAGGCGAACCTTCGAGTCGCTGCCCAAGGGCGCTCTTCCGGGGCGCCGCAACATAGTGGTGTCGCGCAATGCCGCTTATACTGCTCCCGGCATAGAGGTGGCGCCGTCGTTGGAGGCCGCGCTTGCTCTTGCCGCCGACGGGCCGGGCGATACCTTCGTCATAGGCGGTGGCCAGATTTATGCGCAGGCTCTTGCCAAGGCCGACGTGCTCGAACTTACGGTTGTCGACGCCGAGGCCGAAGCCCCCGACACATATTTTCCCGCGATTCCTCTCGACGACTACCGCGTTGAAAAGATAGAGCGTGGCGAAGGCTACAGCTTCGTCACGCTCGTAAAGGTCTGATTGCGGCCAGCGGGCTACAGGTGCAGTTTCACTGATGCCATAAGGCTGCGAGGCGTCATCGGGCCGTATATATAGCCTGAGTCGCGCAGATAGCCTTGGTCGAAATCGCGCTGGTAGCTGTTGAATATGTTCATGATGCCCGCTCCGATTTCTACGCATGCGGTATGGAATATGTTTACCTCGTAGGTTACTTTTGCGCTGAGGTCGAAAAAGTCGGGTGTGTTCACGAGGCGGTCGACCGGTGTACCCGAGCCTGCCAGGTGCTGCACGGCCATAGAGCCGGTGTATGTGCCTGATAGCGATGCGTGCCAGTGGCGGTCGATGTCGTAGTTGGCTGTCAGGAATCCATATAGGTCGGGAGTGCGGAACATCTTTTTTACCGGTGCCACATCGGGATTTTCGCTCCATTGCTCGGGCTTTTTATAGCGGCTCTGCTGCCATGTGATGCCTGCCTGCACCTGCCATTTGGCGGCTGCGGCGCGAGCCTCTATATTTAAACCGGCCACGCGCGCTCCAGAGCCGTTGTAGCGTTCCTGAACGGCGTTGCCGACTGCGTCGGTATGGTCGAGCTGCCTTATGGCGAACACGTCGCGCAGGTCGGTGAAGAAGCCTTCCACCATTAGATTGGCCTGCACCGTGCCGAAGCGGTGGTAGAAGTCGGCCGAGCCGCTTATGCTGTTGCTGCTTTCCTGCTTCAGATCGGGCGCCAGAACAGTCACCACTCGTTCGCCTCCTACGATTGCGATATGGAAATCCTCGTCGTATGCCTGCGGCGAACGGAAACCGGTGGAGTATGAGAGGCGGAAGTTGGCTTTTTCCGACGGGTTGAACCGTATGTTCACGCGGGGCGACACAATAGGATTGTGTATCATCGAATGCTTGTCAATGCGGGCGCCCACGAGGAATCCCCAGCGGTTGTCGCGCCATTCGTTCTGGGCATAAGCACTGTATATGTTCACCCGCTGCGCTATATCGTGGTCATAACCCACGGTCACGTCGTGGAGGTAGTTGTGGTTGTACTCAAGTCCTGCCACAAGTTCCGACGGCATGAACCACAGGCGCTTGAACGAGTGGTTCCACTGCGCGCCCGCGCTTACCACGAGGTCCTTGGTACGCCCATAGGCGTTGGGGTCCATCTCGCTGCCGTAGTAACTCTGGCGGTTTGTTGAATTGAGGGCCGTGAAAACATTCAGATGGTTGTCGCGCTCGCTGCTCCATAGGTCGAAGGCCGCCTCGCCGCCGTTGATGTAGTGCTCTACCTGTTCGGCCACCATGGCCATATGCGCCGGTTGGTCAAGCTTGTCGCCGCCTAGGCGGAACTCGTGGGTGCCGTGGTACTCTATGGTGATGCGTGAGTCGGGTGTGGTACGCATATTTCCTCGCAGGCCGAGAGTCTGGCTCTTAAGCTTCGGTATTTCGGTGAAACCGTCGCCGTCGTGGTCGTAACCGTCGCGTGCGCGGTTCTGTCCGTATACCATAAGGCCGATCTGATTGTTGTGGCCCACCACGGAGGCGTTGACGGTGGTGTTATTGTCGAGTGCTCCGCTTATGCCTATCGACTGTACCGTGTGGCTCGCCTCGGCATAGTTTGTTTCGGGGTCTTTGGTTATTATATTCACGGTTCCGCCCACTGCCGACGAGCCGAACAGGGCCGAGCCGCCTCCGCGCATCACCTCCACCCGCTGTATCATATTGGCCGGAATCTGTTCGAGCCCGTACACTCCGGCAAGAGCCGAGAACACCGGGCGGGAATTCATCAGTATCTGCGAGTAATGGCCGTCAAGACCGTTTATTCGCACCTGGGTGAAACCGCAGTTCTGGCAGTCGTTCTCCACGCGCACTCCCGGCTGGTAGTTGAGGCCGTCGGCGAGCGAGCAGGCATTCACGAGTTTGAAAATGCGGTCGTCGACCACGCTCACCAGAGCCGGGCTGTGGCGGCGTTTAAGCTCGCTTTTGCTGCCTGTCACCACCACTTGGTCGAGCATCATCGCGTCGGGCTCGACATCGAAATTAAGCTCCGTGGTTGTGCCTGCTTTAAGGTCGATATGGCGTGTCTGTGTCTTGTAGCCGGTGTACGACGCCTCCACGGTGTATTTTCCCGGCGCGAGATGGCGGAAAGTGTAGTGTCCTGAGGCGTCCGACACGGTGCCGGCCTTAGACGTGCCGCTGAGTTTTATGATGTAGAACGGAAGATGTTCGCCGGTTTCCTTGTCGATCACGTGGCCCACGAGATGTGTGTCGCTTGCCGCCTGTGCGGAAGCGCCGAGTGCCGACGCCACAGCGAGCGCCAACACCAATATGTATTTAAGCATAAAAATTGGTTTACAAGTGATTAGACGTTTGACAGATATTGCCAAATGCCGATAAAAAAATTCTTGAAAAAATTATTTAGAAATCACTTGCAGGAGGTGCGCGCCCGGCTATGCGTATGGCCGGAGCATATGTAAGCACGGCAGAGTATGCGGCGCATATCTTCGATGAGCTTAGATGCGGCTTCCTGATGACGGGCGACTTGGCGCCCACCATGGCTCCGAAAGCCGCATTCAGCAATGCGAGGCCAGTCAATGCTTCGGGGCTGTGGCTGTGCTGGCCTCCGGGAAGATAGGGGTGGGAGTGAACCACTCGCTCGCCATCGAGCAGGCTGTGGCTATGTATGAAAAGAGTGTTTCCGCAATAGAAAAATGCGAAAATAAGCAGCAATGCCCGACTTATGTTCTGTAATTTTTGCAGCCTCATCTTTTCAAGCTGCAAAGATACGAATTAGTCGAGCGCAAAAACAAATTTTTTTGATTTTGCCGAGCAGGACGAAACCAGAGTTGCGCAGGTTGCAATGTGAAGTCCTTATAAAAGCAACTAATGAATGTTACGATTCAGAACTGTCGGAGCTTGTGTTTGTTAGTCAATATGCAAGACAAAATAATCATACAATATATTTTAGACTATGGATTGTAAATGCAACAAGGAAAAGCACTCCTATCACTTCAATGTCAGCGAGGTGAAAGATGGAAAAATCCGCGAGGTTATGGACTTTAACTTCGGCGGCCATCATGATATCGCCCTTATGGCACAGACTATCGCTGCCAAGGGCGATATTTCTGAAAAACACGCCAAGGAGCTTGCAGTCGCTATCCGCCTGCTGCACCATGTGCTTAAGAAATGTGCCGACGACAGCGCCATCTTCTCCGACTTCTATCCTGTGTTCGAGGAGTTCAAGAAGGCGGTAAAGGAGCACTACTGCGGTTAAGGCGGGTCTGGCCTGTTTGCGAGTCTGTCTGCGTGAAAGCGCGGGGCAGGCTCGCTGCTTTTCATAAGTTAGGGACATGGCTAACGAACAAAAAATCAGGAGGCAGGAGCCCGCGGGTTCCTGCCTCCTGATAATGGTATGTGTAAGAGTTAGTAGTTGTTGGCCTTGCGCTGGAACCAGCCCTGGTCCATGCCGCATACCGGGCAGCGCTTGGGCGCGGCCTTGGCCGTGATGGTGAATCCGCATCGGCGGCAGTACCATTCGACAGGCTCTTCTTCTTCAAATTCCGTGCCCGATTCGAGGCGCTCCATCAGCTTGATGTAGCGGGCTTCGTGCATCTGTTCCACCTTGGCTATGAGGCGGTAGAGATTTGCAATCTGGGGGAATCCTTCTTCCTGGGCTGTCTTGGCGAAGTTTTCGTATAGTTCGCCCCATTCCTCGCGTTCGCCTGCGGCGGCTTCGGCAAGGTTGGTCTTGGTGTCGGCTACTACGCCGGCAGGATATGCGGCAGTGATTTCCACTGTGCCGCCTTCGAGGAGCGAGAAGAACTGGCGGGCGTGGCTGAGTTCCTGTTCGGCTGTTTCGAGGAATACGGCAGCTATCTGTTCGTAACCTTCCTCGCGAGCCTTGGCAGCGAAGAGGGTGTAGCGTGAGCGAGCCTGGCTTTCTCCGGCGAATGATGCAAGGAGATTATGTTCGGTTCTTGTTCCTTTGATACTTTTCTGTTCCATATAGGTAGTTTGTAAACGTTTTGGTTTTGTTGTATAAACAAGTGACCGAGCCGGATTGTTCGCGCGCAGGTATATAAAAATAGCCTGCGCCGAGTGGAGCAGGCTATTTGTGTATGGTGAAATATGATTATTTCGAGAGTTTTTCCTTGAGAGCTGCGAGAGCTTCGAGGTCGCCCAGAGTGGTGCGTTCCAGAGGAGTTGCAGCTGTTGCGGCTTCTTCGGCAGCGGGTTTCTTGGCAGCGGGGCGTTTGGGTTTGCGTTCTGCTGTCTTTTCTGCGCGTGCTTCGTCTTCGAAAGTGCGGCTGTGCGAAAGGATGATTCGCTTGCTGTCCTTGTTGAATTCGATAACCTTGAAGTTGAGCTTTTCTTCAACCTTGGCCTGGCTTCCGTCTTCCTTGGCGAGGTGCTTGGGAGTTGCGAAGCCTTCCACACCGTAGGGAAGAGCTACTACTGCGCCCTTGTCGAGCATTTCAACGATGGTGCCTTCGTGTACGGAACCAACGGTGAAGATGCCTTCAAATACGTCCCAGGGATTTTCCTCAAGCTGCTTGTGGCCGAGGCTCAGACGGCGGTTGTCCTTGTCGATCTGGAGTACTTCCACTTCGATGTCGGCACCCACCTGTGTAAATTCGCTGGGGTGTTTGATTTTCTTTGTCCAAGAAAGGTCGGAGATGTGGATAAGACCGTCTACACCTTCTTCGATTTCTACGAACACGCCGAAGTTGGTGAAGTTGCGAACCTTTGCTGTGTGGCGGCTGCCGATAGGATACTTGGTGTCGATATTTTCCCAAGGATCGCTCTTAAGCTGCTTGATACCGAGGCTCATCTTGCGGTCGTTGCGGTCGAGGGTCAGGATAACGGCTTCGATTTCGTCGCCGATCTTGAGGAATTCCTGAGCGCTGCGCAGGTGCTGGCTCCACGACATTTCGCTTACGTGGATAAGACCTTCCACGCCGGGTGCTACTTCGAGGAATGCGCCGTAGTCGGCCATAACCACTACTTTGCCCTTAACCTTGTCGCCAACCTTCAGTTCGGGATCGAGAGCGTCCCAGGGATGGGGGTGGAGCTGCTTCAGACCGAGAGCGATGCGCTTCTTGTCGTTGTCGAAGTCGAGGATAACGACGTTGAGCTTCTGGTCGAGCGATACCACTTCGCTGGGGTGGCTTACGCGGCCCCACGAAAGGTCGGTGATGTGGATAAGGCCGTCGACACCGCCGAGGTCGATGAACACGCCGTAGGAGGTGATGTTCTTGACAGTGCCTTCGAGTACCTGGCCTTTTTCGAGCTTGGAGATGATTTCGCGTTTCTGCTGCTCGAGTTCGGCTTCGATGAGTGCTTTGTGGGATACAACCACGTTGCGGAATTCTTCGTTGATTTTAACCACGCGGAATTCCATTGTCTTGCCGACGAATACGTCGTAGTCGCGGATAGGCTTAACGTCGATCTGCGAGCCGGGGAGGAAGGCTTCGATGCCGAATACATCTACAATCATACCGCCCTTGGTGCGGCATTTGATGAAGCCCTTGATGATTTCGTTGTTTTCGAGGGCGGCGTTGATGCGTTCCCAGGAGCGAGAAGCGCGGGCTTTCTTGTGAGAAAGAATCAGCTGGCCTTTCTTGTCTTCCTGGTTTTCGATGAACACTTCCACTTTGTCGCCGATTTTGATGTCGGGGTTGTAGCGGAACTCGCTCATCGGAATGATGCCGTCCGATTTGTAGTCGATGTTAACCACTGCTTCGCGCTTGTTGAGGGCGATGATGGTACCTTCGATTACTTCTTTGTCTTTTACCGAGTTGAGCGATTCCTCATAGGCGTGCGTAAGCTCTTCGCGCGATTTTGCGCCGGTGCTTTCGCCGTTTTCGTAGGCGTCCCAGTCGAAATCTTCAACGGGGGAATTTTTCAATTCTGTCATTAATAAAGTTAATAAATAGGGTTAATTATAGTTCTCTCTTGCAGACATGGCGCGCGGGCGCGCCGCATTTGCGCCGCAAAGTTACATCAAATTACGCTCATAACCAAATATTTTGCACCCCGACAAAATATTTTTTGCGGGGTGCCGGCGGATAATCAGCGAATGATGATTTTTGAGGTGCCTGCGCAGTCGCGGCAGATGTATATGCCCGGGACTGAGGGGCGGCTGCCGAGGCGTATGCCGTTTAAGTTGTAGTATTCGGTTTCTGAGGCCGTGTCTACCAGCGCGGGGGCGGAAATGCCCGAAATGCTTGGCTGCGGTATTTCAAAAGATGCGAAGCTGTACGGCTCGCTGTCGCCCGGATTTATGGCGGGGAACAGTTCTGAGTCGGTGTTGTCGCAGTACACGTGTATCTCGCCGCTGTATGCCTGCCCGCTGCGGCTGTTGTTGCGGTAAAGTTCGGCGATGGGTATTTCCACGATGCCGTTTTCGGGACGGTGTATGTTGTTGAGCACGAGCTTGCCGCTTTCGTCATACCTCATGGTGTACACACACAGAGGTATACTGCCGCCCCCATTGAGATAGAGATTGCTCGACAGCTCGAGCCTTACGTCGGTGCTGCTTGCCCCGAGCACTTCTACGCGGCAAAGATTGTCGCAGCCCTCGAAGGTGTTGTGCATGGCGGCTCCGGCGGGTATTTCGAGAGAATTGAGCGATGTGCAGCCTTTGAATGCGTTTTTGCCGAGTGTTTCAAGGCCGGAGGGCAGTTTGGCGTAAGTCATGGAGTGGCAGCCACTGAAGGCGTATGCCTTTATTGTGGTCACGCCGTCGGGTATCGTTATTCCTTCGAGATTTTCAGAGTTGGAAAAGGCTGCATATCCTATCTCCACGAGGGTTCGGGGAAGCTCTATGGAGCTGATGTCCGAGCCGTAGAAGTTGTTGAAGGCGTTGTCGTCGATAATCGTCACATCGTGGCTGTCATCCCCGTATTCTATCGACTGTGCCACGCTTATTCTGCCGGTGTAGGGAGCCTCCTGGTTCATAACCACGGCGGCTCCGCGCTCGGTTACCATATAGTTGATGCCGTCGGCAGTTGCAGACATGCCGCTGTGGTTGGGCGACGATTGTGTGCGTACGTGTATGCGCTTGCCATCGATTTCGCAGTAAAGGTTTATAACATAGGAATCAGCCTGCTGCACACAGCCGTACGACTCGGCGTCGGCGCTGTCGAAGGTGATGTGTCCTTCGCCGTCGAATTCTATTTTCGGGGAGTTCGGCCCTGCCGCCAAAAAGGCTTCGAGAGCCTGTCCGTCGCTTCCGAAGATGCCGAATTTGTCGAGTATGAGTGTTATTTTTCCTTTGTCGGTGCGGATATTCACGTTCACGAGCCGGTGGCTTCCGAGGCCGCACGATATCTTGGAATTTTTAGCCGTGGTGGAAGGCAGTGTGACACTGCTCAGTTTCGCCGCGTTCTGCACCGACAGGTTTATGTTGGTAAAGCCTTCGGAGAGTGTGAGCGAGCTTATGTCGGCAGCTGTCAGAACATAGAGGAGGCCGTCGACATCATACTGCTGTCCTTCGTAACTGATTGCCGACGGTATTGTTAAGTCGCCGGTGTATTTGTAGCCGTATGGCGCTACCACCATCGCTTTGCCGGTCGGTGATGAAGGCAGGTTGTAGTATATGCCGTCGATTTTTACGGGATCCCACACTTCGGCATGGGTGTTGACTGGAGAGAGCAGGGCCGCGAGTATCGCGATAATAAACAAGTAAGTCCTATTCATTATTGGCTGATTTTACGGAGTAATGCTTTTGCAGTTTTGGCGAGGAGGAAGAGGGCGGTCATAAGTAGAACGATGAGGGCGGAGCAGGGCACGTCGATGATTGTTGACAGAAGAAGGCCTCCGGCCGATGCGGCCACCGACACGGCTACCGATGCGAGCATCACGGGGCGGAAGCGGCTGTAGAACACTTCTGCCGTAATCATGGGCAGCGACAGCATCGACATAAGCAGCATTATACCTACGAGGCGTATGGTGAGCACTATGCCGACAGCTATGAGCACGGTCATGGTGTAGCTGACAAGACGCACGGGCAGGCCGCTTACGGCTGCGAAATCGCGGTCGAAAGCCACGGCCACTATGTTGCGGTACTGCCACGCGAAGAAAGCTATCAGCACGGCGGTGAATATGGCGAAGGCGGCGAGGTCGGCTGTCGACACGGTGAGAATGTTGCCGAAGAGGAAGGAGTTCAGCTCCGGCACATATCCCGGTGTGAGAAACACGAAGAGGACCCCGAGCGCCATTCCCAGCGCCCATACCACGGCTATGGCCGAGTCCTCGCGCAGGCTCATGCGCCGCGACAGCCATTCTACCCCCACCGAGGAGCCTATGGCGAACACCCCGGCCATTATCACGGGGTTGATGCCGAGGAAATAACCAAGCCCGAGGCCTCCGAAGCAGGCGTGGGTTATGCCGCCCGATATTGCCACAAGGCGCCGGGAAATGATATATGTGCCTATCATTGCGGCACATATGCTTATGAGGAACACGCCGGCAAGAGCCTGGCGGAAAAAGGCATAGTCGAAATATTCAAGCATTGGAGGAACGAGCCGAGCGTTCCTCGGCCACTATCATTATGAGTTCGTCGCGAACGGCGGGGGGCAGAGTTATGCCTCGTAGCTGTATGCTGCGGGCCCATCCTGCGATATCGTCGGGACGGAGGGTGAGCAGCACTTCGCGGAATTCCTCTATCTCGGCATCGGTATACTGCGAGGGGTCTTTGCCCGCGTGGCGGTCGAGCTCGTCGTCATCGTAATATTCTATTTGTTCCGACACGGAGGCCAGCAAGGAGTCGCGCTCGCAGGTGATGTGCATTCCGCAGCACTCTTCCTGCTGCGGCTCTTCTTCAGGCTCCGCAGGCTTCGGGCCTTTCCGGCGCAGGTGGAAGCGGTGCTCGGCATAGAGCGCCGCTCCAGTTCCTGCTATGGCTACAAGTAGTATGAGTATTATTGTCATTCTTCGGCAGATGCCTCTTCGGCGTCTTCTACGGTGAATCCGGCGCGGCGCAGGTCGTCCCAGAAGCCGGGGTAGGACTTTGCCACTACTCCGGCGTCGCGTATCACTATCCCCGGAACGAACACGGCCACGGGTGCGAGCGCCATCGCCATGCGGTGGTCGCCGTAAGTATCGAAAACAGGCAGCTCGGAGATAGGGCGGCGGCTGCCGTCCCACGACAGCACTGTGCCGTATTCTTCGGTTTCGGCAAGCATTCCGAGCTTGGCGAGTTCGGCGATAAGAGCTTCTATGCGGTCGCATTCCTTGTCGTGGAGCGAACCTATTCCGCTTATCCTGAACGGTATTCCCGCCATGGCGGCCGTTACGGCGAGGGCGGGCACGGCGTCGGGCATGTCCGAGAGGTCGGCGTCGAAGCGGCTGTAGAGGTCGGGTGTTGCGGAAAGCTCCGCGCCCTCGTCGCCGTATTCGGTGAGTACGCCGAGGCGCTCGAAAAGCTCTGCCGAGGCGCTGTCGCCTTGCAGCGAGCGTTGCCTAAGCCCGGGTATTGTCACCCAGCCTGCCGTGAGGGCGGCGATTTCGTACCAGAATGCTGCCGCGCTCCAGTCGGCCTCGTCGTCGTCCTCGGGGCTTCGGTAGCGGTACGGGGTGTCGGGCACTGTAACGCTGTCGAGGTCCATTTCCACATCGATACCACGTCGGCGCATCATCTCGGCTGTCATAGCTATGTACGGGCGCGATGACACGTCGCCGAGCAGCCTTATTTTCAGCGGGGCTGACATAAGCGGAGCCACCATCATGAGGGCTGATATGAATTGCGAGCTTGTGCCTCCGTCTATCTCGGCTTCTCCGCCGGTGAGCCGACGGCCTTTTATCCGCAGCGGCGGGAAGCCGTCGGTACCCTCGTACGCTATGTCAGCACCAAGCGAGCGCAGGGTTTCTACCAGCGGGCCTATGGGCCGGCGGAGCATGCGCTCCGAGCCTGTAAGCAGGCAGTCGGCGCCTTCGGTTGCGGCACATAGCGCGCAGAGGAAGCGCATGGCGGTACCTGCCGGGCCTACGTCGATAGTGCCCTGCAGGGGGCGCGACAGTATGCCGGCGAGTGTGGCCGTGTCGTCGCATACTTCGGCAAGAGGGCCGGTGTATGTCTTTGAGGCTATGGCGGCCATCACCATCGCGCGGGTGATTATGCTCTTGCTGCGGGGCAGGGTCGCCGTGGCTTCAAGAATTTCTTCGGGGGGTGTTATCCTGTAGTCCATTATGATTGTTTGCACACGGTGCACACGGCTGTTTCGAGGCTTTCGAGGGCATGGGCCAGAACGGCGCGCGGCGTGCCTGCGTTGAGGCGCGCGAAGCCGTCGCCCTGCGCGCCGAACATCGTGCCGTCGTTAAGGGCGAGGTGTGCTTTGTCGAGGAGCATGTCCATCACCTCGCGGTGGCATAGGTGGAGTCCGCGGAAGTCAAGCCAGAGCAGGAAGGAGGCCTGCGGCCTTATCACTTTGAGGCCCGGTATGCGGCGAGCCGCGAAGTCAATCACGAAATCGATGTTGCCTTCCACATAGGCGAGCATTTGGTCGAGCCATTCCTCGCCGTTGTTGTAGGCTGCTTCCGCGCCGATGGTCGATATCATGACCGGGGCGCTGAATTCGTTCACTTCGAGCCATTTGTAGTAGCGTTCGCGCATCTCGGGATTTTTAACCACCATCCACGAGCTTACCAGCCCCGGAATGTTGAATGTCTTGGAGGGGGCGCCGAGCATTATGCCCACGGCCTCGGCGTCGGGTCCTGCCGAGAGGAAGGGGATATGGCGGCGGCCGCCGAGCATGAGGTCGCCGTGTATTTCGTCGCTCACCACCACCATTCCGGCTTTGCGGGCTATGGCTGCGAGTTCGGCCAGTGTGTCGGCGTCCCATTGTATTCCTATGGGGTTGTGTGGGTTGCAGAGCACCATCATCTTGGGCTTGTGCTCGGCCACCACGCTGCGCAGGCCGTCGAGGTCCATACTGTAGCTCTCGCCGTCGAATATGAGCGGGTTTTCGATTACTTTGCGATTGTTTCCTTCGACAACGGTGCGGAAAGGCGTATATACCGGCGGCTGAATCACAACGCCGTCGCCCTCGCGGGTGAAGAAGTTGACAGCCAGAGCTATGCCTTTCACCACGCCCGGCACGAAGGCAAGCTCGTTGCGGGCTATGGAGAAGCCGTGGCGGCGCAGGTTCCAGTCGATAATCGCCTGCCAGTAGCTCTCGGAGGCCTCAGAGTAGCCGAGCACGGGGTGTGCCAGACGACGGCTGAGGGCGGCCGTTATTTCGGGGCATACCGCGAAGTCAAGGTCGGCAATCCATAGCGGAGTGAGGTCGTGGCGGCCGAAAACGGCGTCGAGGCGGTCGATTTTTACAGCCGAAGTGCCGTGGCGGTCAATGATGTTGTCGAAGTTATACTGTGTCATGGTACGGGGAGTTTTTCAGTTTGGTGCAAAGGTACAAAAAAAAGTGATTAAGTGGTTATGTGATTATGTGAATAGGGGGTTATGTCGCTCTTGTAGGGTCGCGATATATCGCGGCCTCGCAGGCGATGGTATTCATATAGCTGATTATGGATTCAGGATATTGGAAAAGGTGTTAATGAAAAGAGCGCCGTGCGGGTGGCACAGCGCTCTTTGTGTGTATTGTTCGGTTGTGATTAGGCGTTAACCTTAACCATGGTTGCGATGAGATCGAGAACCTTGTTGGAGTAACCGATTTCGTTGTCGTACCAAGATACAACCTTAACGAAGGTGGGGGTCAGCTGGATACCTGCCTTCTTGTCGAAGATAGAGGTGCGAGCGTCGCCGAGGAAGTCGCTGGATACAACGTCTTCTTCGGTGTAGCCGAGAACACCCTTGAGCTCGCCTTCGCTGGCAGCCTTCATGGCAGCGCAGATTTCGTCGTAAGTAGCGGGCTTGGCGAGGTTTACAGTAAGGTCAACTACAGAAACGTCGAGGGTGGGGACACGCATCGACATACCGGTGAGCTTGCCGTTGAGTTCGGGGATAACTTTGCCTACTGCCTTGGCTGCGCCGGTGGAGGAGGGGATGATATTGCCGGAAGCTGCACGGCCGCCGCGCCAGTCCTTCATAGAGGGACCGTCTACAGTCTTCTGGGTAGCGGTAGTGGAGTGTACGGTAGTCATGAGGCCGTCTACGATGCCGAAGTTGTCGTGGAGAACCTTGGCGATGGGAGCAAGACAGTTGGTGGTGCAGGAAGCGTTCGATACGAACTGTGTGCCCTTAACGTAGGTGTGGGCGTTAACGCCGCATACGAACATGGGGGTGTCGTCCTTGGAGGGAGCAGACATTACAACGTATTTTGCGCCGGCGTCGATGTGACCCTGGGCTTTTTCCTTTGTGAGGAAGAGGCCGGTGGACTCAACAACGTATTCAGCACCTACTGCACCCCAGGCGATTTCTGCGGGGTTCTTGCATGCTGTTACGCGGATGTGCTTGCCGTTTACAATCAGTTCGCTCTTTTCGAGGTCGTAGTCAACGGTTCCGTCGAACTGGCCGTGCATTGTGTCATACTTCAGCATGTAAGCCATGTAGTCAACGGGAAGAAGGTCGTTGATAGCGACTACTTCGATGTCGTCGCGCTTGGTGGAGGCACGGAAGACGAAGCGACCGATGCGACCGAAACCATTGATACCTATTTTAGTCATAGTTTTGAAATTGAATATTGGGTTGTTTGTATGTGTTTGTTTTACTGTTGGTTATGCCCGGCTTGGGGAGTGCTGCGGAGAGTGTGCGCCGAGCCTCTGCCGTATTGGCCGCAAAATTAATGAAAAATTTCGGCATTTCCTTTTCTTTTCCGTTTTTTTATGTTGAAAACTTTTGTTAAATTTGCGCAAAATGGCTTGGGCGTCACTATCAACAACATTTCCCGCAGTGGTTGCGTTTTAAGTCAATAGGTTTTTTAGTATTTATTATCTATGAAAAAGTTCCTTAAAGAATTCAAGGAGTTTGCCATGAAGGGCAATGTTGTCGATATGGCTGTCGGTGTTGTTATCGGCGCGGCTTTCGGCAAGATTGTTACTTCGCTGGTCAATGATATCATTATGCCTGTTGTGGGAGTCATCACGGGCGGCACTAATTTTTCGGAGTATAAATGGGTTATCAAGCAGGGCGTGGCCCAGGGTACCGAGATAATCACACCCGAAGTGGCTGTGACATGGGGCGCTTTCGTGCAGACCATCGTCGACTTCCTTATCATAGCGTTCTGCATCTTCCTTGCAATCAAGTTTATAAACAAGCTTAAGCGCGAACCTGCCGCTGAGCCAAAGGCACCTGCCGCACCGGCCGGTCCCACTCAGGAGGAGCTTCTTGTTGAGATTCGCGACCTTCTCCGCGCTCAGGCCGACAAGAAGTAGCGGTGAACTGCGCGCGTCCGATTTTTCTGGTAGGATTTATGGCCTGCGGCAAGTCTACATTGCTGCAGGCTCTTGCACGCAGGGTCGGCGGGAGAGCTTTCGTCGATCTCGACTCGGAGATAGAGCGGCGGGCAGGTATGTCGGTGGCCGATATATTTCGAGTGCACGGACAGGAGCACTTCCGTTCCCTTGAGGGCCGCGTGCTTGCCGAATTTGCCGGCACGGACGCCGTGGTGGCCTGCGGCGGCGGCACGCCTTGCCGTCCGGGAGCCATGGAGCTGATGAAGAAAGCCGGGACGGTGGTGTGGCTGCGAGCCGACATAGATACCACTCTCAGGCGCCTGAGGCTCGTTCCGGGCCAGCGCCCGCTTGTCGACGACGTTCTCGCCGACGAGGCCGCGCTCAGGGAGCGTGTGGCGGCGATGATGTCCGAGCGCTTTCCGTACTATGGCATGGCCGACGCCGTGTTCGACAGCTCGCGTCTTGAAACAGAGGGCGAGATAGCCGATTCTGCCGAAAATTTCATAAACCATTTTTTAAGATGAACGCACCGGTACCCTTGGAAGAATTGTTGCGCGCCACTACCACCGAGCGCAGCGCCGTGATAGGCCTCCCGGCATCGCAGAGCATGCTCGAACACCGTTTCCCGCTTACCCCCGAGGGAGCGGGAATGCTCGTGGCCCGTGGCTTCCGGGTAAAGATGGAGAGCGGCGCTGCCGCCCACATACACTATTCCGATGCCGCGTACAGCCGCTGCGGGGTCGAAATCGTGGCTCGTGCCGAGGCTCTTTCTGCCGACATTGTGATATGCCTTCCGGCACTGTCTGCCTCCGACGCCCGCCGGCTCAAGCGAGGCTCCCTGCTGCTGTCGTTCCTCCATGTGGGCGAGCAGCAGCGCGAAACACTAAAGGTGTTGCTCGACAGGCACGTCATAGCCCTCGCGCTCGAGCTTATAGCCGACGATAACTCGCGCCAGCCATTCGCCGACATACTCCACGAGATAGACGGCCGTGCCGCTATCGCCATAGCGTCGTCGCTGCTTGCCGACGCCGTGCACGGCAAGGGCATACTCCTCGGCGGAGTGGCCGGAGTTGTGCCGTGCGAGGTGATGGTCGTAGGCTCGGACATGGCCGCCGTGGCCGCCGCCAAGACGGCCATAGGCCTCGGGGCTACAGTGAGAATGTTCGACAACAACACATACCGCCTGCGGGAGGCAGCCACGGCGGTGGGCCCGGGCGCTATCTGTTCGTCGCTCCACCCCAAGGTGTTCGAGGCGGCGCTCCGCTCGGCCGACATAGTGGTGGCCACCGACACTGCCGCGCGCGGCGCCGTGGCCGACGCCACGCTTGCCGAAACAATGAAGAAAGGCGTCATAACCTTCGACCTCACATCGGCGCCCGGCTCGGCCTTCCCGTCGATGCCGGTAATAGACCTTGACCTCGCTTCGCCGTCCGACAACGAGGACACAGCGCCGGCGCGTATGTGCTACATCAATGCCGGCAACGCCGTGCCGCGCACCGTGGCAATGGCCATGAGCAATACCTTTGTTACCATGCTCGACGATATTATGGTGTGCGACGGCGTGGCAAACGCCCTTAAACTCAAGGCAGGGCTTCGCTGTGCCGCCTATACCTTCCTCGGCAAGTGCGTAAATCCGGCAGCGGCACGCACGGCCGGGGTGCGCAACGTCGATATCAATCTGTTTTTGCAATTCTCATAATGCCTTCAAGAAAATTCTATGTAGTATGGGAGGGCCGCTCCCCGGGAGTGTACGACAGCTGGGACGAATGCCAGGCGCAGGTCGACGGCTATCCCGGCGCGCGCTACAAGGCTTTCGGCTCCAATGCCGAGGCTGTGGCCGCCTTTCGCGGGCGTCCGTCGGAACAACTTGGCATAATCCGCTCCATAGTTAGCCACGGCGGCATGAAACGGCCTGCCGGGCAGTATTCGCCGCCTGTTATTCCCGGCATAAGGCTCGACGCCATAGCCGTCGACGGTGCCTGCGCGGGCAATCCGGGCCGTATGGAGTATCGGGGAGTGCGTGTAGGCACGGGAGAGGTGCTCTTCCACATCGGGGGTACGACGCCGCTCTACGGCACCAACAATATCGCCGAGTACCTTGCCATGATACATGTGGCGGCGCTCCTGAAGAGAGAAAACGACACAAGCACTCCTATATACACGGACTCCAAAACCACCCTCTCGTGGCTTAGGCGCGGAGCCTCGCGAACCACGCTCGCCGCTACCCCTAAGACGGCGCCCGTGCTCGAGCTGCTGCGCCGTGCCGACGCATGGCTTGCGGCCAACAAGATACTCAACCCCATATTGAAGTGGAACACCGAAGAATGGGGAGAGATACCGGCCGATTTCGGCCGAAAATAAAAAGAAAAAACTCGTAACCATTAAAAAAGACAACATATGGCACGCCAATTAAATATCCTCAAAAACGACCCGTGGCTCGCGCCTTACGCGCCTGCGATAGAAGGCCGTCATAACGACGCAATCCGTAAAGAACGCGAACTTCTGCCGGCGCGCACGTCGCTTGTGGACTTTGCCAACGCGCACAAATATTTCGGGCTCCACCGTGAGGCCGACGGCTCGTGGGTGTTCCGCGAATGGGCGCCGAATGCCACGGGGATAACCCTGATAGGTGACTTCTCAGGCTGGAAGGAGCTGCCGCAGTACCGCCTGTCGAGGGTTGGCGAAGGTATGTCGGGCGTGTGGGAGGTGAAAATGGCTCCCGATGCTATCAGGAACGGACAGCTGTACAAGATGAAGGTAGACTGGCCCGGCGGCTCGGCCGAGCGCATACCGGCCTATGCCACCCGCGTGATGCAGGATCCGTCGACGCATATTTTCTCGGCCCAGGTCTACGAACCCGAAAGGGCGTTTGCGTGGACCGACGAGGCTTTCGTGCCCGACACGGCGCCGCTGCTCATATACGAATGCCACATAGGCATGGCGCAGGAGCGCGAGGGCGTCGGTTCCTACAGCGAGTTCCGCACCAAGGTGCTGCCGAGAATCGCTGCCGACGGTTACAACGCCATCCAGATAATGGCCATACAGGAGCACCCGTACTACGGCTCGTTCGGCTACCATGTGTCGAACTTCTTTGCGGCGTCGAGCCGTTTCGGCACTCCCGAGGAGCTTAAGGCGCTTATCGACGACGCCCATGCCCGTGGCATAGCCGTGATAATGGACATAGTGCATTCCCACGCTGTGAAAAACGAGAACGAGGGCATCGGACGCCTCGACGGAAGCTGCACCCAGTATTTCCACGCCGACGCAGGCCGCCGAGAACACCCCGCGTGGGACTCCCTGTGCTTCGACTATGGCAAAAACGAGGTGCTGCACTTCCTGCTGTCGAACTGCAAGTACTGGCTTGAGGAATACCATTTCGACGGTTTCCGCTTCGACGGCGTGACATCGATGCTGTATTACGACCACGGCCTCGGAAAGGCTTTCTCCAATTACGGCGACTACTACGACGGAGGCCAGGACGCCGACGCCATAGTGTACCTTACCCTCGCCAACAAGCTTATCCATGCCGTAAAGCCCTCGGCCATAACCATTGCCGAGGAAATGAGCGGCATGCCGGGGCTGGCCATACCGTTCCGCGACGGAGGCATAGGCTTCGACTACCGCATGGCCATGGGCATTCCCGACTACTGGATCAAGACGCTCAAGGAGAAAAAGGATGAGGACTGGCACCCGACCTCCATATTCTGGGAGCTAACCAACCGTCGTGCCGACGAAAAGACAATATCCTACGTCGAGAGCCACGATCAGGCTCTTGTGGGCGACAAAACAGTGATTTTCCGCCTGATAGATGCCAAGATGTACTGGCATATGACTGTCGGCGACACCGACCCCGACGTGACTCGCGGCATAGCGCTCCACAAGATGATACGCCTTGTGACGCTCGCGACAATCAACGGCGGCTACCTCAACTTTATGGGCAACGAGTTCGGGCACCCCGAGTGGATCGACTTCCCTCGCGAGGGCAACGGCTGGAGCTATAAGTATGCCCGCCGCCAGTGGGACCTTGTTGACCGGCAGGATCTCCAGTACCGTTTCCTCAATGCTTTCGACAATTCGATGGTGGCGCTTGTGAGCGGCGTGCATAATTTCCAGTCCAAGCCGGTGCGCAAGCTGTGGGAGAAGGACGACGACCAAGTGCTCGCGTTCATGCGCGGCGACCTCGTGTTCGTGTTCAACTTCAATCCTTCCAAGAGCTTCGACGGCTATGGAATCCTCGCCCCCGGCGGAGTGTACAGTACCGTGCTAAGCAGCGACGACACCGCGTTCGGAGGATTCGGCAATATCGACACCACCGTGGAACACTTCACCGTGCCTGACGCCCTTTACGAGCCTGCAGGAGTGGAGCGCCTGCCCCTGTACCTGCCGGCGCGCACGGCTCTGGTGCTCCGCAAGCACCCTGCCAAGAGAGGTCGCAAGCCCAAGCGGAAGCTCTGATTGCAGTTGTCCTATAACCTTAAGATACCTAAGAAGAAACCAAAATAAGTAATGAAGCTAAAATTAATGTGCGCGGCGGCGCTTCTGTCGGTTTTGATGCCGGCAGAGGCGCGCCAGCGCGTTTGTCTGGACGAAGGCTGGCGCTTTGCCTTGGGTCATACCGACCCGGCGCTTGACTATGGCTGCGGTACCGAGCCGTTCAATTATCTCACAAAGGCACGTTCGGTGCATAATACCGGGCCGTATGCCGATAATTTCAATGATTCCGCATGGGTGGTGGTAGATTTGCCGCACGATTTCGTGGTGGACCTCCCGTTTGACTCCGTGGCAAGCCACAACCACGGCTACAAGGCTTCGGGCTATAAGTTCCCGGCAAGCTCCGTGGGCTGGTACCGCAAGGCGTTCCCGATAGAGCTGTGCGCCCCCGATGCCCGCGTGGAGCTTACATTTGAAGGCATCGGGCGCGACGGTCGTGTTTGGTTCAACGGCTTCTATCTCGGCGGCGAGCCGAGCGGCTATGCCTCGGCCACATATGATGTGACGCCGTATGTGCGTCGCGACGGCGGCGACAACTACCTCGTGGTACGCTCCGATGTCACCCTCGAAGAAGGCTGGTGGTACGAAGGCGGGGGCATATACCGCCACGTGTGGCTTGAACAGACTCCTCCGCTCAGAATCGGGTCGCACCCCGCCATATGGCTTGACGGCGACTCGCTGCGCTACGATGTGGCTGTGGAAAACAGCGGCCTCGTTCCTGCCCGGGCCTCAGAGCTTGTCATTTCGGTGGCCGACGGCTCCTACACGCTGCCCCTGCGCGGCGACATACAGCCCAAGGACGGCAAAACGCTGCGTGGCGCCGTGGCCCGGCCCCGCAATCTGCCTCTGTGGGACGTTGAGAATCCCGAACTTACCGATGTCCGGTTCGTGCTCCGCGACAAAGCCAGGGCAGCTGTCGACTCCGTGTGCGTCCCCACCGGCTTCCGCCATATCGCATTCAGCCCCGACAGTGGCTTCGTGCTCAATGGCCGTCGCGTGCAGCTGCGCGGCGTCAACCTCCATCAGGATCACGCCGGCGTGGGCGTCGGAGTGCCCGACGAACTCGGCGTGTACCGCCTCAAGGAACTCAAGAAATACGGCGTGAACGCTGTCCGTTCGAGTCATAACCCTATGTCGCCGGCTCTGCTCGACGCCTGCGACACTCTCGGCATACTTGTGTTTGAAGAAAACCGTCTGTTAGGGTCAAACGACTATCACGTAGGACAGCTTGAACGAATGATGCTTCGCGACCGCCACCACCCCTCGGTGATTCTGTGGGGTGTCGGCAACGAGGAGTGGGCCGTGGAATGGGACGACCGTGGCTGCCGCATAGTGGCAGAGCTGAGAGAGTACTGCCACAGGCTTGACCCCTCGCGACTTGTGGCAGTAGCCACTGCCGGAGGGCCTGCCATACTCACCGGTGCCGACGTGGCCGGGTATAACTATGTGATGCAGAATCCTATCGACAAGCACCGCAAGGACTATCCCGCCCGCATGGCTCTCGGCTCGGAGGAAACCTCCGGCTGCGGAACACGCGGTGTGTATTACCCGGCTGACAGCGAAGGCCGTATGCCGGCTCACAACCGCCGTCCTGATGCCGACGGAACTCTCAACCGCATAGAGCGCGGCTGGAAGTTCTACAAGGAGCGTCCGTGGCTGGCAGGACTGTTCTACTGGACCGGTTTCGACTATCGCGGCGAGCCTACACCGCTCAACTTCCCTGCCACCGGCTCGCAGTTCGGCATTCTGGACTATTGCGGCTTCCCCAAAGACGAGGCTTACTATCTGCGCTCGTGGTGGACCGACGAGCCCACGCTCCATATATTCCCGCACTGGAATCTTGAGGGCCACGAGGGCGAGGAAGTCGATGTGTGGGTGTACTCGAATTTCGACGAGGTGGATCTGCGTGTCAATGGCCGCTCTCTTGGCCGTAAAGCGATGCCTGCCGACGGCTATCTGTCGTGGAAGGCCGTATATCGTCCCGGCTATGTGGAAGCCGTGGGCTACCGCAAGGGGCGTGTTGCCGCCCGGCAGCGCGTGGCTACGGCAGGAAAGCCCGCCGGCCTCGACGTTGCTGTGGAGAAACCCTCCGACGGCTCTTTCCGCGTTGTGAACGTGGCGGTGGTAGACTCGAAAGGACGATTCGTGCCTGTGGCCTCCGATATGGTCGAGGCGCGGGTTGCGTCGGGCTGCATACTTGGCGGCGGCAACGGCGACTCGGCATTCCGCCATAAAGAGCGGCCTGTCCCCGGTTCCGACGGGCGCTCGCTGGAGCTTCCGGCATTCAACGGCAGGGTGCAGTTCCTTGTCGAAGGCGCCGGTGAGATAACGCTGCAAGGCCCCGGCGGTACGTATACCATAAGTTTGTAATATAAGCGCCCTCCTTTTTTCTAAATTTATTAAAAAGGAGGGCGTTTTCTGCTTATGCGGTGAAATTTTTTTTATAACTTTGCGTTTGCTATATGCATATGCACAGAATGAGAGTAAAAATACATCACGAAGGTACCAATATAATAATATCACTGCTTGTGATATTATTGCTTGTCAACGTACCCCTGTGGGTTTGGGGGCGTCCGATAGGCTGGGCTATAGCCAGTACCGTGGTAAGTGCGGTTTTTTACTTTCTGGTGGTTAATTTTTTCCGTTCTCCCCGTCGTTTTTTCCCCGGTGACAGAAAGAATGCCGTTGTTTCGGCAGCCGACGGCACCGTGGTGGCTCTTGAGGAAACATTCGAGGACGAGTACCTCCACTGCCGTTGCATGCAGCTGTCTGTGTTTATGAGCGTGCTCAACGTCCATGCCAACTGGTTTCCCGTCGATGGCGAGGTGGTATATTCCCGTCATCATTCCGGGCGCTTCATGGCCGCCTACCTTCCCAAGTCAAGTACCGAGAACGAGCGCTCCACGGTGGTGATACGCACTCCCGAAGGCCAGGAGGTGCTGATGCGGCAGGTGGCAGGAGCTATGGCAAGGCGCATTGTCACCTATGCGCGGCCGGGCCACGAGGCAAGTATCGAAGACCATATGGGCTTCATAAAATTTGGCTCGCGTGTTGACCTTTACTTGCCGCTGGGTACGGAAATATTTGTAAACATAGGCGATAAAACAACCGGCGGCGTTACCTGCGTGGGTCGCCTCCGTCCACAGGCCGACTGAACTCCATGAGCAGTAAAAAAAATAAAATTGTTTCGCTGATACCCAACTTCCTGACCTGTCTTAACCTCTTGTCGGGCTGGGTGGCCATATTTATGACTTTCCATCTGGGCGAGCGCTTCGGCATGGCCGAGGCATCGACATGGGCGGTGATAGCCATCGCTGCTGCGGCTGTTTTCGACTTCCTTGACGGCGCGAGCGCAAGGCTGCTGAACGCCTTCTCGCCCCTTGGCAAGGACCTCGACTCGCTGTCCGACCTGATAAGCTTCGGGGTTGCTCCGTCGATGCTGGTGCTGAACACCATGCTTGAATACTCGTCGACACCGTGGCTGTGCTACGCAGCCGGCATGATAGCGGTATGCGGCGCCCTCAGGCTGGCTATATTCAACAATGATACCGAGCAGGCGAGCACTTTCCGCGGGCTGCCCATACCTGCCAACGCCATATTCTGGATCGGCGTTTATGGCTGGATAAGGAGCTACGGCTATCCCGGCACGGCGGTGATGGTGATTCTGATCGCGCTGGTGTCGCTCGCCATGGTGGGGCGCTTCAAAATGTTCTCGCTCAAATTTAAGAATTTCGACATAAGTGACAATTTTTGCCGCTACGTGATAATCGTTTCGGCCCTTGTGTTTGTTATACTTTATGGTTTGGCCGGACTGGCCTGGACCATACTCCTCTACTTCCTCCTCTCCCTGGCGCTTCGCAAACGCATTTGAGCAAGGAGCGTCAAGGCTTTAACTGCCTAATGCAAAATGATGTACTTCCTTTTATTCCTATTCATAGTCTTTATTGTCGCCCCACTGCTTGCCGCTGCTGTCAAAGTATGGAAGATACGCCGCAGAATGCGCAGTTTTATGGAAGATCCATTCGGACAGGGTGGCGGCTTCCCTTTCGGGGCCGCGGGCGCGACTGCTCCCAAGTCGCGCCAATCCGGGCGGAGGCGTAAGAAAATAGCCCGCGACGTGGGCGAATACGTGGCCTTTACCGAGGTCGAGATGCCGGCGTCGGGCCGTGGCGACGGAGCCTCGCCCATAATGGCAGAAACCGAGCGCCAGATAAGCGACGCCGAGTGGGAAGACATAAAATAAAACCCGATGAAACAGACAGGTAACACATCGCGACTGTTCGACTTTTTAGAACGTCTTGCCGCAAATAACAGCCGGGAATGGTTCGCCGAAAACAAGGCGGAGTATCTTTCCCTGCGCGATGAATGGCTCGGCGATGTGCAGCGCCTCATAAACGCGTTGGCTGTGTATGAGCCGGCTCTCGCCCATGTGCAGGCCAAGGACTGCGCATACAGGATTTATCGCGACACGCGCTTCTCTGCCGACAAGACACCGCTCAAAACCTATTTTTCGGCCTTGATATCGCCCACGGGCCGCCATAGCGAGAGAGCCGCATACTATCTCCATATGGGGGTTGACGAGTGCGCCCTTTACGGCGGCGTGTGGTGTCCCGATTCAAAGACTCTTAAAAAGCTCCGCAAGGCCATAGTGGATAATATCGAGGAATTTCGCGGCATAGTGGAGGATAAGGAAGTGGTGCGCCTCTTTCCCGGCTGGTGGGGACGCGCGTTGAAGACAGCCCCCAAGGGATACGACCGCGACCACCCCGACATCGAGTTCCTGAGGCTTACCGAGTATGGCAAATGCCACAATCTGGACCGTGAATTTTTCGATGCCCCCGACTGGCCCGAGAAGGCTGCCGCCATTATGGCGGTGCTCAAACCAATGTGTGATTTTCTTAACTATTCAATCGACGAAGAAATATGAACCGAAGCGACTCCGTGGTGATAATACCTATGTACAACGAACGGGAAAATGCCGCCGCGATAATCGACGCGGTGCTATCGCTCCCCGTGGCGTTCGACATACTGGTTATCGACGATAATTCGCCCGACGGCACAGCCGCTATAGTTAAAGAAAAAATGAAAGAATATCCCGGGCGTGTCGACATTATCGAGCGTTCCGGAAAGCTCGGCCTCGGCACTGCCTATATCACCGGGTTCAAGGCCTGCGTGGCACGCGGATATGACTATATTTGCGAGATGGACGCTGATTTCTCGCACAATCCTGCCGACCTTGTGGCTCTGCGCAGCGCGGCGGTCAAGGGGGCTGACGTGGTTGTGGGCAGCCGCTACGTGACGGGTGTCAACGTCGTCAACTGGCCTATGGGGCGTGTGCTGATGTCGTACTATGCGTCGAAGTATGTGCGGATGATTACCCGTATGCCCGTCCACGACACCACCGCCGGTTTCGTGTGCTATCGCCGCGAGGTACTCGAAACCCTGCCGCTCGACCAGATAAAGTTCAAGGGCTACGCCTTCCAGATAGAGATGAAATTCACTGCTTACAAATACGGTTTCAAGGTAGTGGAAAAGCCTATCGTGTTCGTCAACCGCGTGCTTGGCACAAGCAAGATGAACTCAGGCATATTCGGCGAAGCCGTGTTCGGGGTGATACGCCTCAAATGGAACAGCCTTTTCAAGAAATACGACCGCAAAAAGGCTTCGGCCAAATGATTGTACTATGGCTGAAAGCGTGCTGATACACAACGTGCTGCTTGCCGACCGCCCCTCGATGCCGCGAGGCTGGGTGCTGGTCGAGGGCGACACCATTAGCGCCGTCGGCGAGGGCGATGTACCCGCAGGCACTGGCGCTGCCGAGGTGGTCGACGGACGTGGCGCCTTCCTGATGCCGGGCCTTATCGACACCCATGTGCATTTCCGCGAGCCGGGACTCACCCACAAAGCCACCATAGGCGGCGAGAGCGAGGCTGCGCTTGCCGGGGGTGTGGCTTCGTATATAGATATGCCGAACACGGTGCCTCCTACCACCACGGCGCTTGCCTTCTACGACAAGCTGATGATTGCCTCCGAAACATCGCAGGCTAACTACGGCTTTATGCTCGGGGCGGCAGCCGGAGTTATGGAGGAGTTGCCGAAGATAGAGCCGGAGCTGCTGCCTGCCGTTAAGCTTTTTATGGGGGCCACTACGGGCGGTATGGCGATGCCCCCCCGGGACGAGCTGCACGCTATGATGAAATATTGCGCCGAGCGCCGCATACCCGTGGTGGTGCATGCCGAGGACAACGACATTATTGCCGCCAATGTGGCCGATGCAGTGAAGCGCTACGGCTCGGCCGATGCCGTGCCTCTCGCGGAGCATTCGGCACTGCGTAGCCGCGAGGCCTGCATTGCCTGCGCCCGGCGCGCTGTGGAACTTGCCCGTCGCTTCGGCACGCGGCTGCATATAGCGCATCTGAGCACTGCCGACGAGTTGTCGCTGTTTGCCCCGGGAGCTGTCGGCTCTAAGCAGATTACGGCAGAAACCACGCCGCTTTATGTCGACGGATATATCAGCCGCGCCGAAAACCGGACGTGGCGCCACAAGGTCAATCCTGCGGTTAAGACATATGACGACGCCTTGGCGCTGAGGCGCGCTCTTGAAGAAGACCTTGTCGATACCATCGGTACCGATCACGCCCCGCACCTTCCTGCCGACAAGGAGGGTGGCGCGCTTAAGGCGGCTTCCGGCGCGCCGTGGATACAGTTCGCCCTCATTGCCTTGCTCGATATATTCTCCCCCTGTCTGGTGGCGCGTAAGATGAGCGTTGCACCTGCGGCGCTGTTCGGCATAGAAAGGCGCGGACGCATAGAGGCCGGATATTATGCCGACCTCGTGCTTGTAGAGCCTTCAGAACCGTACACGGTAAGTGACTCCGATGTGATATCTGCTTGCGGATGGACGCCCTATGCTGGTCGCACGTTCCGTCACCGCGTGGTGCGTACATGGGTCAACGGGGGCAACGGAGCCATGGCCATGCGCTATAGCCGTTCAAACACGGTATCTACCGCTATGCTTACGCGGTAGGGCGTGGCTTGTTCCGTTCGCGCGGGAACGGCTGAGCGCTCGTAGTAAAATGCCTGCTGGGTGTCCCACGAGCGCAGCCCTATCTGGCGTGTTTCGCCTGCCGGTATCGGGGCGTCGACATTGTGCGAGGCGCGGTGCATCAGGCGTCCGTCGGTATCGAAGTAGCTTATTGTGAACGCGAGGCGCCCGACGGTGCCTTCGCCCGTGTTGGTGGCAAAGAATGTTTCGCGGCGTGAGCGCAGCGGCTTGTCGTAGCCTTTTATTTCCACTAACGACGGCGGAGCAGGCGTCACGGTGTCGTATCGGGCTGCCTGAGCGCTGTTTTCGGTAGCGGAAGCCGTGGCCTCGGCGCGCAGGCTCCGGCGAGTGGTGCGCTGCGATGTCGCAGCGAATACCGCTGCGGTGGCTATAAGGAGGAAGAGAATGCGTTTCATAATGCTATCGGGGTTTGTGGGGTGTCTATCCGCACGGCGCCAACAGTGCCTTCAGGTCGGCTGCCGCGGTCTTCTATCGTTATGCGGAAGAGGTAGGGCAGCAGCCTTCGGAGGCTTATGCGCTTGCCCGCCGAGTATGGCCGCAGGGTGCAGCGGGAGTGTGATTCGTCGAACTCGAATATGAAATTGCGGGTGGACCTGCTACTGCCGGTCTTGCCCTCGGGGTCGATGCTCACGGCGGCGTCATACTGTCCCGGAGTGGCTGTAGCTGCCAGTGTGCCGAAGAAACTGCCGGGAACTACGGAGTAATCGGGCGAGTCTATTATGGTAAGCTTGTATCGGCCGGAATATCCCGGCTCCGGCTTTATGTCGAATATGGCTCCGTTGCCGCTTATCTGCCACACGCCCTCTATGGTGCCTTGCTCTGCCGGGCTTAGAATCGTGGTATCGGGCTCGCCGCAGGTGGCCGCGGATATGCCTGCCGCGGCCACTGCTATGAAGGCGGCTGCCCGTAGCCTCATATGCTGCTGAATTTATAAGCGAAGCCTATCGACAGGATTTCCTTTACCTGAAGCTTCTTCCAGTTTTCGTCCTCGCAGGGAGGAGTGGCGCTGTCGTAGCGCATATGCACGTACACCTGGGTCGACAGGAAGCGGTTGATGTCGAACGACAGGGTGTTTTCCCAGTCGGCCTGCGCGCTGTCGTAGTCGGTGAAGGCGAATATACGCGACGAGAACGTGATGTTGTATGCCAACTTCCAGAACAGCCTCAGCTCGGCGCTCGAACCGAAGTTGTGCGACGTCTTGTGTCCTTCCTTGATGTTGTAGGCCGTCGGGTCTATGCGGTTGCTGATGCAGGTTTTCAGGTTGTAGGACAGAGGGGCTATCGAGGCATCGAAAGTGAATGTCTTCGGCGCATTGGCATAGTTGTACGTCATACCGATACCGGCTGTCAGCTCGCCCGGAGAGAGGAACGACGAGTTCAGGTCGTGGGAATTTTTCTTGTATGAGTTAAGCACCTGTGTCTTGAACTGGCCGGTGAACGAGTAGTACCATCTTTTTGCTGCCTTGATACCGAAGGTGGTATTGATTTGGAGCAGGTCGTCGGATATGTTGTAGTTGTGTATGCTGTCGTCGGGTGCGTTGTTCATGCCGAGTTTGTACTGCGCGGTGGTTTCAAAGAGCAGGTTGGGGTGGTACTCGGTGTTGAGCTTCACGTTGTAGTATATGTTGGCGAGCGCGTTGAGGTTGTTGTTGCCGCCCTGGTACCAGTTGGGCGACACGTAGGCCTGTGAGAAATGCAGCGACGCGTTGAAAGAGCGTATCCAGTGGCGTTTCTTTACTTCGGGAGCCTCGAACGTCGGGCCAAGACCCGTGGCCTGGTCGAGTTCGCGTATCTCGATGGTGTGCTTCGAGGGGTCGACCACGGCGTGGTATTGTTTGGGTGCTTCGGGAAGAAGGTCGATATTGTACCGCACAAGTTCGGGCTGGGTGTAGAACACCTTGTCGTTGAGCTTGTTCATAGTGCGGTGCAGGGCTACCTGCTCTTCAAACCAGCGCATCTCCGGCTTGCCCGAGAAGTCGGGTGTGAACGGGTCCCATTTCTCCTGATACCTGTGGTGGTCGAATACCAGCGGGCGGAAGAAGTACTGGGGCAGCGGAAGAGTGCCCACAAGGGTGTCGCAGGGTATGTATTTGATTGAATCAAGATAGGCGTCAAGCTCTTCCAGACTGCGGGGCGCGAAAGCGGCGGAGTCTGTTTTTAACTTGGCAACCTTGATTGCAGGGCTTGTGGCGGTAGGTGTTGCGACTACGGGATTCTCGGTGACTGCAGGCTCCGGCTCGGTGGTGGTTCCTCCTACCTTGGCCGATTCTATATACATAGCTTGCGGAAAGGCTCCGAACGCGACAGTAGCCAGAAATATGATGGAAGTGATGATTCGGGTCATTGTAGTTGTTTAAAAGCTGTGTAAAGTGTGCAGACTCCCAGAGTCATGGATTTGAAGGAGGTATCGGCGAATCCTGCCGACTGCATTATGCGCTCCATTTCGCCACGCTGCGGGGAGGCGGCGATGCTTTCGGGAAGATATGCGTAGGCTTTGCGGTCGCCGGCGAAAATACTGCCTGCCGCAGGTATGAGCAAGCGGGTGTATATGTTGTAGAATAGCTTGGGTATCAGGGCTGTGGGGGTAGACAGCTCGAGGACGAGCAATTTGCCTCCCGGGCGCAGTATGCGGTACATTTCGCGGTATCCGGCCTCGATGTCGGCAAAGTTGCGCACGCCGTAGGCCACTGTCACAAAATCGGCTATGCCGTCGGGCAGTTCCGTGGCGAGGCAGTCGGCCTGCCTGAAATCCACTGCAATATTCTGTTTCTCGGCCTTTTCTTTTGCTTTGGCAAGCATTCCGGCCGACAGGTCAAGTCCTATTATGGCGGCATCGGGGCAGCGTCGCGCTATGGCCAGAGCCACGTCGCCGGTGCCTGTGGCGAGGTCTACGGCCACGGAGGCGTCGCGGCTGCAGCAGGCTTTGAGAAGCTGCCGCAGCCACAGACGGTCCATGCCGAAGGTCATGGCGCGGTTCATAAAGTCGTAGGCCGGCGCTATGGCGTCGAACATTGCCTCGACTTGCTGTTCCTTGGCGCCTTCGGTGCCGTATGGTTTTATGTTTTCGACCTTGTTCATCGGCGTTGCTTGTCGCCGTGCTTATTTGAAGTTGGCGAGGAAGTCGAGCACGCCTGTTTCGATGCGGCGCGCGGCGTCAGCTTCGGGCGCGGGCACGAATTTCTGGCCGGTAAGGTGCTCGTACAGCTCGATATAGCGGGCGGATATGGCGTTGCATACCTCTTCGGTCATTTCGGGTACTGTTTCGCCGGGGCGTCCCATGAAGCCGTTTTCCATAAGCCACTGGCGCACAAATTCTTTGGAGAGCTGGCGCTGGGGCTTGCCTTCGGCGAAGAGCGCGGGGTATGTGTCGGCGTAGAAGTAGCGCGAGGAGTCGGGAGTGTGGATTTCGTCGATAAGCATCACTTTGTCGCCGAGCTTGCCGAACTCATATTTGGTGTCAACGAGTATCAGGCCCTTGTCGGCAGCCATTTTTGTGCCTATTTCAAAGAGAGTGCGGGTGTACTGCTCGAGCACGGCGTAATCCTCCTCGCTCACGAGGCCGCGGGCTATGATTTCCTCGCGGGAAATGTTTTCGTCGTGTCCTTCCTCGGCCTTTGTGGTAGGGGTGATGATGGGTTCGGGCAGTTTTTCGTTTTCACGCAGACCTTCGGGGAGTTTCACACCGCAGATTTCGCGCGCGCCGGCGGCATATTCGCGCCATGCGCTGCCTGCGAGATAACCTCGTATGATCATTTCCACACGGAATCCCTCGCAACGGCTTCCTGCGGTTGCCATGGGGTCTACCTCGGCCATTTTCCAGTTGGGGACGGCGTGCGAGGTGGCGTCGAGGAAGTAGTTCGCAATCTGGTTGAGAACCTGTCCTTTGAAGGGTATGCCCTTGGGCAGTACGACGTCGAAAGCCGATATGCGGTCGGTGGCTACGAGCACGAGAATGTTTCCGGCGATGGAATATACGTCGCGGACTTTGCCGTGGTACACGCCCGTCTGGCCGGGGAAGTTGAAGTCGGTGTGGGTGAGGGTCATATGGTTGGTTTATATCGTGGTTTGTTAAAAAGTCATTCTGTGTGGCTGTCGGCTGCTGCTCTTGAAGCTTCGGCAGCGGCTTTCTCGGCACGGTCGAACCGTTCGTATGCTTCGACTATGCGCTGCACGAGGGAGTGGCGCACGATGTCTTTTTTGCCGAACTCCACGCGCCCCACGCCGGGCACGCCGTCGAGTATGCGGAGAGCCTGCACGAGTCCGCTCTGTGTGCTCCGGGGCAGGTCGATCTGGGTGACGTCGCCGGTTACGATCATCTTGGCGTTCATGCCAAGGCGCGTGAGGAACATCTTTATCTGGTGCACGGTGGTGTTCTGGGCCTCGTCAAGCACTATTATGGCATCGTTGAGCGTGCGTCCGCGCATGAATGCTAAGGGCGCTATCTGTATCACCTTGGTTTCCATGTATTCCTTCAGCTTCATGGCCGGAATCATGTCTTCGAGCGCGTCGTAGAGCGGCTGCAGGTAAGGGTCGATTTTGTCTTTCATGTCGCCGGGCAGGAAGCCGAGTTTCTCGCCTGCCTCGACGGCCGGACGCGACAGTATTATCTTGCGTGCCTCTCTGTTCTTGAGCGCGCGCACGGCCAGGGCTATGGCGATGTAGGTCTTGCCCGTGCCGGCAGGGCCGAGGGCGAATGTGAGGTCGTTTGCCCCGAATGTTTCCACGAGCGCCTGCTGGTTGGGCGTGCGTGCGCTTATGGGCTTGCCGTTTATGCCGTATATTATTACGCCGTCGTTCTTCTGTTCCTTCGGAGCCTCGCCTTTCACGATGTCGAGAATCACGTCCTCCGAAAGGCGGTTGTACTGCTCGGCATAGGCTGACAGTTCTTTGATCCGGGCTTCAAAATCGGCTGTTTCCCGTTCTTCCCCTATCACGCGGATCACCGAGCCGCGCGCCGATATGCGCAGCTTGGGGAAGAGGTTTTTGATAAGTTGCATATTCGCATTGTTGACGCCGTAGAAACACAGAGGGTCAACATTGTCGATTATTACGATGCGTTCTATCATAGTCGAAACAGTCGCCGGTACAAAGCGATGTGCAAAGGTACTAAAAATGCACCGCTTTGCAGGACTTTGGGTTTAACAAAATCACATATGTGGCTAATCCGCACGTTCCGGCGTGGCTCAGGACGTTATGGAAAGAGTGGAGATGTACCGCTCGGCATCGGTCTGAGATATGTTGCCGACGATGAGCACCACGGTGATGTTTCCGTCCGAGGGATGGTCGGTGGCGGCGAAGATGGTGCGCCCGTTGCGGCCGAGGCCTGTGTATGCCGTGTGCCGCCCTGTCACGGCGATGCTCTTGTAGCTGCCGTTGCCCCTGAGTGAAAATTCTTTCGTGAGGGACTCGGCGCTTACCCCGTCGGCGGCCTGCTGTATGCCTATGGCTATGATTAGGCCGTCGGTATGGCTGCGGAACACGTCCATGCCCATCGAGGAGGACAGGGAGCTGTCGTATGTCATACCCGGCGGTGCCTCCATGCTCGCACGCGGGCTGCGCAGGCGGTTTACCGCTCCGGCCGTGAGCACGAGGCATGTCAGGAGCACGGTGAGAGCGAACCTGCGGATAGTCTGTGAATGTACGCTTTGCAATGTTATATGATGTTAACGGATAATGATTCGTCTTTGTTCAACCGGCGGTTATGCCGCCGTCGATAGGGAACAGCGAGCCGGTTATGAACCCGGCGTTTTCCGATGCTAAGAAATATACCAGCGAGGCGACTTCTTCAGGCTCGCAGATGCGGCCGAGAGGAAATTCGGCGGCTTCGTCGGCGAGATAATCGGCCACAGGGCGCCCCGTGGCAGCCGACAACCGGCTGAATATGCCGTCGACTATGCCCGTGCGTACAGTTCCGGGGCATACGGCATTGACGCGCACGCGGTATGGCGCGAGGTCGAGCGCCGTGCTTTTCGCCATCTGCGCTATGGCTCCTTTGGTAAGGCCGTAGGCGAAGCTGGCGCGCTTGCCGATGAACGACTGGTCGGAGGCGTTGAGTACCACCGAGCCGCCGCCCGAGGCTATTATGGCGGGTACTGCCGCACGCAGGGTGTTGGCAGTGCCGTATATGTTTGTTTTCACAACGAGGTCGAATTCCTCGTCGCTTATGTCGAGCACGGTGTTCTTGCGGTGTATGCCTGCGTTGGCGAACACGGCGTTAAGAGAACCGAAACGCTCGACTCCGAGAGCCACCACGGCTTCGAGGCGTTCGCGGCAGCGTGTGTCGGCCTCTGCAAACAGGGTGCCGGGCAGCTCGGCTTCGAGTGCCTTTCCGGCCTCGGCGTCGATGTCGGAAAAAAGGACATTCCAGCCTTCGCCGGCGAATTTGCGCACGGTGGCGGCGCCTATTCCGGCCGCTCCGCCGGTGATGAAAACGGTCGGTGTCATAGCAGCATGTCGGCAGCGCGCCGCAGGGATTTGACGAATATGTCGACTTCTTCCTCGGTGTTGTACAGGGCGAAGGCTGCGCGCACGGTGCCTTCGATGCCGTAGCGCTCCATCAGGGGCTGGGCGCAGTGGTGGCCTGTGCGCACGGCTATGCCCATGCGGTCGAGCAGTATGCCGGTGTCGTAGTGGTGGGCGTTGCCGATGAGGAACGATATTACGGCTGCTTTTCCGGGTGCCGTTCCGTATATCCTCAGTCCGGGTATGGTGAGCATGGCCTCCGTGGCGCGTTGCAACAAGGCTTGCTCGTGGGCGGCTATTCGGTCGAGTCCCACGTTCTCCATATAGTCGATTGCCTTGGCAAGGGCCGCGGCGCCGATATAGTCGGGAGTGCCGGCTTCAAATTTGTATGGCAGGTCGGCCCATGTGGTGCCGCTGAAGCTAACGTGGCCTATCATCTCCCCGCCGCCCTGATACGGGGGCATGGCCTCGAGAAGCTCGCGGCGTCCGTATAGGATTCCTATCCCGGTGGGCCCGTACATCTTGTGCGAGGAGAAGGCGTAGAAATCCGCTCCTATGGCGCGCACGTCGATTTTTTCGTGGGATATGGCCTGAGCGCCGTCTACGCAGACCACGGCGCCACGGCTATGGGCATAGGCGGCTATCTCGGCTACGGGATTGACGGTGCCGAGAACATTCGACACGTGGCAGACCGACACAAGGCGTGTCCGCTCGGAAAACAGCGAGCGGAATGCGTCCATGTCGAGAACACCATTGTCGTCAACCGGCACCACTTTCAGCACTATGCCTGCACGTCTTTCGAGAAGCTGCCACGGCACGATGTTGGAGTGGTGCTCCATCTGCGTGAGTATTATCTCGTCGCCGGGGGAGAGGAGGCTGCCGTATGACGATGCCACGAGGTTGATGGCCTCCGTGGTGCCACGGGTGAAGATTATCTCGTCGGAAGATTCGGCCCCGATGAAATCGCGCACTCGCTCGCGAGAAGCCTCCATGGCGCCCGTCGCTTTCTGCGACAGGCAGTGCACGCCCCGGTGCACGTTGGCCTTGGAGTGGAGGTAGAGCCTGTCGATTTCGTCGATCACGGTGCGCGGCGCCTGACTGCTTGCCGCGTTGTCGAAGTATATCAGCGGTTTGCCGTATACGGTGTCGGAGAGTATGGGAAAGTCGCGGCGCAGGGCGGCCACATCGTAGGGTGTGTTCATTATTCGGTACTTTGTGCGTGGCAGGCGGCACACGAGCTGCAGTCGGCCGTGGCTCCGCTGAGGCGTTTTTCGACAAGCATGTGCATTCGCTGCCTCAGCACCTCGAACGATATGTTGTCGATTACATCGGCCATAAATGCCTGTGTGAGCATGTTGCGGGCTTCTTCGACGGGCACGCCGCGTGTCTGCATGTAGAACAATGCCCGTTCGTCGAGTTGCCCGGTGGTTGCGCCGTGGCTGCACTTCACGTCGTCGCAGTATATTTCGAGCTGTGGCTCGGACACCATGCGGGCGTCGGCCGAGGCAAGCAGGTTGCGGCAGGACTGCGAGGCGTCGGTGCGGGCGGCGCCTTCGGCCACATAGATATTGCCCTTGAATGTTCCACGGGATTTGTCGAACAGGGCTGATTTGAATAGCTGCTTGCTTGTGGCGCCTGTGCCGGTGTGGCGCAGGTCGACGCGGTTGGACACATTCTCTGTCCCGGAGGCTATCACGAGGCCGCTCAGCGACGTGTCGGTATTGTTGCCGCAGGATATTCGGTATGTGTTTACGGTCTTGCCGCCGGTGAGGTAGCAGGTGTTGACCGTGAGGTGCGAGCCGTCGGCCTGCTCGGCGAAGAGCTGCCAGTAGCGCGTGGTGGCGGCAGAGCTTTCCTCGATGTCGTAAAGCTCGACCGATGCGTCGGCCTCGACCTTCACTTGCACTATCTGGGAGTTGAGATGTGCGGTGGCGGGTGTCTGGGAGTGGTCGCACAGCAGCACTCGGATCCGGGAGCCGGGCATGGCGTGGATCAGTACGCGCCGGGGCGTCAGCAGGGGTATGTCGGAGTTTAGTATGTTGACTATCTGGACGGGCTTTTCTACCTCTACGCCTTTTTCCACGCGTATGTATACGCCGTCGTGGAGCAGCAGGCTGTTGACAAGGGCGGGAGCGTCGCTGTCGCTTATGCCTGTTTCGAGCATCGAGGCAGCGTCGTCGGCGAATTGCTCGGGAATGGTGCGTATGCTTCCGGCATAAAGCCCTTCGGGGGCGTTGCGGTGGAGGTTCTCTGTGGGGTAGAACACGTCGTTTGCCACCACGGCGAGCAGGCTGTTGAGCTGGGGCACCCCGCATCGGAACGATGTGGCAAGGTCGGCCTGCATGGGCAGGTGGCCGAGGTTCACACCGTAGTCCGGGGCGAAGATGTCGCTGTCGGGGTGGCTTGCGATTGCTGCAAGAGCGTCGGCGGCGCGGCTGTTCAGCGTGTCCAGCACGCCTGTGGCTGCCGCAGAGTCCTTGCCTCGCAGTTGCAGATATTGCGTGAAAGCGTTGGAATCACTGTTCATTGTCGGCCTCCTGTTTAATCCAGTCATAGCCTTTCTCTTCAAGCTCGAGTGCGAGTTCCGGGCCGCCGGTGTGCACTATGCGGCCTTTGTAGAGAATGTGCACGTAGTCGGGCTTTATATAGTCGAGCAGTCGCTGGTAGTGTGTTATGACTATGGTGGCGTTCTGGCTTGTCTTGAGCTTGTTGACGCCTCCGGCAACTATCCTGAGGGCGTCGATGTCGAGTCCACTGTCTGTTTCGTCGAGAATCGAAAGGCGCGGTTCGAGCACGGCCATCTGGAAAATCTCGTTGCGCTTTTTCTCGCCGCCCGAGAAGCCCTCGTTGACCGAGCGCGACGCCAGCTTGTTATCAAGCTCTACCACGGCGCGTTTCTGCCGCATCATCTTCAGGAAGTCGGCCGCGCTCATAGGCTGTTCGCCGAAGTATTTGCGCTTGGCGTTGATGGCGGCGCGCATGAAGTTGACCATCGTCACGCCCGGAATCTCCACCGGGTACTGGAACGACAGGAACAGGCCTTCGTGCGAACGGTCCTCGGGAGCGAGCGACAGTAGGTCGACGCCGTGGAATGTGGCGGTGCCGCCGTTGACGGTAAATCGCGGGTCGCCCGCGAGAACGCCCGACAGGGTGCTCTTGCCCGAACCGTTGGGTCCCATTATGGCGTGTACTTCGCCGGGGCGGACTGTGAGGTTGATGCCTCGTAATATTTCTTTGCCGTCGATGCCGGCGCGGAGGTTTTCTACTTTGAGTAATTCTTCCATAACTATAAATCTATCCTACGCTGCCTTCGAGGGTGATGGCGAGCAGTTTCTGAGCCTCTACGGCAAATTCCATCGGGAGTTTGTTCATCACTTCTTTGGCATAGCCGTTCACTATCAGTGCCACGGCCTCCTCCGTGGGTATTCCGCGCTGGTTGCAGTAGAAAATCTGGTCTTCCGATATTTTGGACGTGGTGGCTTCGTGCTCTACCACGGCGGAGTTGTTGGCCACGTCGATTACCGGGAAGGTGTGTGCGCCGCAGGTGTCGCTGAGCAGCAGCGAGTCGCACTGGGTATAGTTGCGCACGCCTTCGGCGGCGTGAGCCACCTTGACAAGCCCCCGGTAGCTGTTCTGGCTGTGGCCTGCCGATATGCCCTTGCTCACGATGGTGGAGCGTGTGTTGGAGCCGGTGTGTATCATCTTGGTGCCGGTGTCGGCCTGCTGCCGGTTGTTTGTCACAGCCACCGAATAGAACTCGCCCACGGAGCCTTCCCCGGCGAGTATGCACGAGGGGTATTTCCACGTGATGGCCGAGCCCGTTTCCACCTGTGTCCACGACAGCTTGGAATAATCGCCCCGGCAAAGGCCGCGCTTGGTCACGAAGTTGTACACGCCGCCGCGCCCCCGGGCGTCGCCGGCATACCAGTTCTGCACGGTCGAGTACTTCACCTCGGCGCGTTCCTCCACTATGATTTCGACTATGGCGGCATGGAGCTGGTTCTCGTCGCGCATAGGGGCGGTGCAGCCTTCGAGGTAGCTTACATATGCCTCGTCGTCGGCCACTATCAGGGTGCGCTCGAACTGGCCGGTGCCCGCCGAGTTGATGCGGAAGTATGTCGACAGCTCCATCGGGCAGCGCACTCCCTTGGGAATGTACACGAACGAGCCGTCGGAGAACACCGCCGAGTTGAGGGCCGCATAGAAATTGTCGCGGTAGCTTACCACCTTGCCCAGATACTTGCGCACGAGGTCGGGGTATTCGCGCACGGCCTCGCTGAAAGAGCAGAACACTATGCCGAGTTCGGCAAGGCGTTCGCGGTGGGTGGTCTTTACCGACACGGAGTCGAGCACGGCGTCGACAGCCATTCCCGAAAGCGCCTTCTGCTCCTCAAGGGGTATGCCGAGGCGGTTGAACGTGTCGATAAGCTGCGGGTCTATCTCGTCGAGGCTCTTGGGGCCTTCTTTTTTCTTGGGCGCGGCATAGTAGCTTATTGTCTGGAAATCGATAGGCGGGATGTCGAGGTGCGCCCATGTGGGCGGGGTGAGTGTGAGCCAGTGGCGGAATGCCTTCAGGCGGAAGTCGAGCAGCCATTCCGGCTCGCCTTTCTTATGCGAGATAAGGCGTACGACGTCCTCGTTCAGGCCGGCCGGAATAAGGTCGGTGTCGATGTCGGAAGTGAATCCGTATTTATATTCGCCCGAGGTAGCCCGTTCTATCGTCGAGCGGTCGGCCTCGCTGCGTTGTTGTTGGTTAGTTTGGTCCATATCAGAAATAATAACGCCGGGCAGCCATACTCAGTTTACTATGTATCCGGCCAGTGCCGGGGCTATCTTCACCACGCTTGCGCGCCACGGACGGTCGGCGCGGCAGAATCCGGCGCGGTCCGAGGGGCTTATGGCAAAGTATACGTTGAGCACTATGCTCGTTATGATAAGCCATTCGGCAACCCGGAAAAGCCCTCCGGCAATCCTGTCGAAAGGCCTCAGGTGCAATGCCGACACGGCAGCGCCGAAAAGCCTCGCCAGCAGCCATACGCCCACGTAGGTGGCGATGAACACCACCGCGTAGCAGATTATTCTCAGAGTGGTTTCGTGCTCGGTGCCGTGGCCCACCACCATGTCGGCCACTGTGCCGCCGAAAAAGCGGCATACGAGAATCGCGGCCAGAAGTGCCGCTATGGCGCCTATCTGCGCCACTATCCCCCGCAGGGCGCCCGTCACGGCCGCCAGCACAACGATAGCCAGTAATATAAAGTCTGTAGCTCCCATAATCAATCTGCAAAAATACGAATAATCAGCCCAAGCACAAAGCCCCTCCCCGCAAAATAATTTTAAGTTTGCGTAAGAAAAGCAATAAGTTGACTATTCTGATAGGAGCAGGTAATTTTTTTGCAAGTTTGGTGGATTCGTTTGGATTGGCTAATTTTGTAAAGAAATAGCGATGGTGTTGACGGTGAAGAATTTTCATAAAAGTATTTTATATCACATTGTATAGGCTCTTGATAAGAGGGTGTATGACTTTATTGCAGAGATAGATGACTATAACTGATTTGCAAAATATGGAAAATTCTGCCGTTTCCGTAGCTGTTGCGCAAAGAATGGGATGTGCTTCGACGTCAGTTAAGCCCATCGCTGAAGAATTATCAACTTTGGCAGAAATATGCCATAGCAAGCTCATCAACTCTCTGATAGCCTCCTATGTTTACCATTTTGCGTCTTCATTGAATATTTCTGATGCTATGTTGGTGGGATTTGAGTGCCGAGATTTTGAACTTATCCCGTTAAAAGCAAATATCGCGAGGCAAATACCTTCATTATGTGATCAGCTACACGCCGATTTTCTGAATAGTGAGTTTCGGTTAGATAAAGGGTCTGTCAGAAGAGTTTCTTCCAAAACAAATTTCATAGAAAAAGGTGCTGTTTACACTAAGAGTGACATCGCGCATAAGATAGTAGAAGCAACTGTAGATAATTGGTTTATACAACATTCAGAAGAGATTCCTGTCGTTTTGGATTTTGCGTGTGGTACAGGCCGGTTTTACGAGCAGGTGGTTGATTCGCTTTCTTGTCGAGGAATTGATGTCTTGTTAATAATTCTTAAAAAACTATATGCAGTTGACATCGATTCGGTGGCAGTTAATATCACTAGGTTAAAGGCTTTATCGTATTTGCAGGATATCTCTTTAGAGTCATTAGGAATCATCTCAAAGCATATTATACGAAGAGACGCACTGGCGCAAAATACTCTATTTGATGGAACTGAAGAACAGCCACTCAAGGAAAGTGATTTGGACGGATATGTTAATAAGGGATTTGATGTTGTGGTTTCAAATCCACCTTATCTGGTTCTGAAGCCGAGTAAAAAAAAGCATAGTGAGAAAGTAATCGAACGAATTGCTCGCCAAGCGGCACATTTTCGTTCTTGCGGCAGATATTCTCTTTCGATAGAGGGTATGCTTAATTTATACAAAATATCCATAGAGGCTATGTTGGGTCTTGTCAAATCCGGTGGAGAGTTGGGTGTCATATGCCCGTCTACATTGTTTGCAGATGCTTCTGCAACAAAATTGCGCGGACATCTGATAAAATCCAATTGTTTGCGTGGCATTGTTTATTTTGCGGAGAATGTGCCTGTGTTTGATAAAGTAAGGCAATCAACGACTATATTTTATGTTAAGAAAGGTGGCACAACTACAAGTATTAGCATAGCAGACGGCTGTAAGACATATAGCGTGTCGATTGAATTGGTGCGTAGCCTATTTCCTGAGCATATGGAAATACCATTTATCTCTGAGATAGAATGGAATGTGCTTTCAAAGTTATCCAGATTCAATAAACTTAAAGATATACCGTTTATTAGAAATAAAAGAGGAGAGCTTGATCTTACTCTTTGCCGTAAATATATTACGAACAGTAGGACATCGTTAAGGCTAATAAGAGGTAATATGATATCGGAGAATGGCTTGAAAGATGTTAACGGCGAATATGTTTTGGAATCGTTTTTAGAGCGAAAGTCATCAGACTTTATTGAGAACGATTTTAAGAAACGTCGTATAATCTGTCAGCAGGTCTGTAATTCCGGCGTTCATAAAAGGCTCAAGTTTGTGTACTGTGAAGAAACCGATATTTTAGGCAATTCGTGCAATTATATATCATCAACACCTGAAATTCTTGCAAAATTGATGATTTTGCTCAATAGCAGTATATTGAATTGGCGATTTAAAGTGACGAGCTCTAATAATCATATAAGTAATTATGAGCTTGATGAGCTACCGTTGGTCGATCTTGAAAAAGTTGATGAGTCGCGTTATTTTCCCAGTCAGGAAGAGCTGAATTATTATGTTGGATCCCTTTATGGATTATCACAAAAGGAAATTGATTATATATCAGGATTATGAAGCTATATAACCATGTCGCAACTCGATTGAGTGATCTTGAATATGAAATGGCGATCCATATTCCGGAAGGTGGTAATTGGAAAAATATACCGGAGGAAATACCATCATTGCGATTGGCTCAGATACGTAAAAGCGGAGGACGCACTACTTATTACGGAAGAATGCGCCATGACAGGCCCAGCTATACAATAACGACTTATTTCAACAGGCTTGGCAATGGGTGCAATCTCCATCCGTTTCAGAATAGGGTTATGTCGAACAGGGAGGCTGCGCGTTTTCAGTCTTTCCCTGATTCTTATGTTTTTGTGGGTTCTAAGTCGGCTCAATACAAGCAGATAGGTAATGCGGTTCCACCACTTCTTGCCAGAGCGATTGCTTCGGAGATAATGCCGCATCTTGATTCATTGAACTATGTGGATTTGTTTGCTGGGGCAGGAGGTATTTCGGAAGGATTTTCAATGGCTGGTTATAATTTGATAGCTGCTAATGAGATTGAAAAGAAATATTTTGAAACATATATTTATAATCATAAGAAGCAGTACCCAGATGCTGAATTTATCGTAGGGGATATAACTCGGTGTGATATAAAAGAAAAAATAATTGCAGCCTCAGAGAACTATGATATAGGTGTGGTTGTGGGTGGCCCTCCCTGTCAGGGATTTTCTTATGCAGGATGGCGCGACCCTGAAGATACACGTAATCAGTTGTTTAAGGAGTTTGTTTCTGTCGTAGAGTTGTTGAATCCCGAATTTTTTGTTTTTGAAAATGTTCCTGGCATTTTGACTATGCGAAATGGCGATGTTGCCAAGGAAATTATAGAGGCATTTGAATGCATAGGATATACAGTCAGCACTCCTATCAAATTGAATGCTGAAGAATATGGAGTTCCACAACGCCGAAAAAGAGTCGTGATTATCGGCTCGCGTGATGGCGTCAGAATATCCCAACCGAAGCCGTTATTCGGATATTGTGGAGAGGGATTGCCGGAGCCTATCACTGTTCAGGAAGCTATCGGAAGTTTGCCCGAGATTACGGCTGGAGAAGACAATATGGTTATGGACACAGAGTATCCTATAACAACTCCTTATGATATGCTGATGAACGGGGTCGTGGACTTCGATCGATTTTATGAGTTGTGCCTTAATCGGCGACCCATTCCGAATCAAATATGATATCTGCGAGGTGTGATATTGCAGCCTGCAGCAATTCGTCGGCTTTGTCGAAATCTTTGTTATCTATTGTGGCTATAATATTTTCGATTTCTGACGTGATACACTCGTGATAGAATCTGTGACGACGATTGTCTTTAGCCGCAAACTCTTCAAGAGATTCAAAGGGTACGCGGCTTGCTCGTTCCTGATTCTTTAATTTGTTTTTACTTGTCAACGTTTTCTGTTTGATTTTGAGTTTTCCAAGGTCGAATGGGTCGAAGTCTTCAAAGCGATAGTCTGTCAAAGAATATTCGGGGTGGAGATAGCGGCGCAGGAATTCTTTGCCTGTCCGCTGATATATGGTTGACAAAAGGTATAAGACGTTCTGATGGGCTGAAGCCATTATGTTGCTTGCTGTTTTTGCTGTGGAGTCATCGACTACGAGGAATTTCACTTTGTCCCATATATGCTTTGAATGCCAGCTGATTACGTCTTCATTACGTTGTTCGATTTCCAATAGTTCTTTGACATCGCTGTAAGTGAATCGATTATTCTTTGAACTATTGCATGACGAACATAAAGGTTTGAAGTAAATATGGTGGCGGAATCCGAGTGATATCGGGCCTATATGGTCGGCCGACATCTTTCTAATATGGTGGCAATTCGGACATTCGTAAAGTTTGTTGTCTTTCTGAAATTCCCCCATTAGCCTATTTGCAATGATTCGGTAAAATTTGAGGTTGTTCAGCCTTGGCTAAGCCGCTAACTGAGCCAACCGATGATTTATTTTCTGAATTATTTTGAGATGCGGAGATTTTCCGCAAGTCGAAATAATTGTTGAGGCGAGATAAGATTCAAACATAAGCCGTTTGAACTGCGCTACCGAAAGATCTGGATAATCCTTCCTTATGACCTCTTTGCAGACATTGAGGGCTGTGAAGGAAAGATTGAACGCAAAGTCAAGCCGCTCCCTGTCGCGGGTCTGCTGTGACTGAAGTCCGGTAAACT